>ULTN01059507.1_pt1 | contig 11973 bp, 8 predicted proteins | sample 1957681 | NCBI WGS metagenome assembly ULTN01 (sample SAMEA4835736, study PRJEB28245) | human gut metagenome | biome: gut microbiome; material: fecal sample | place: Denmark | collected 2008
TGACCGAAACGGAGGGATCCCATGCAGGAACGTCTCAACCAATATCGTCCTGTTCTTGCGGTTCTTATCGCGGCGTGCGGTCTGCTTACCGCCGTTCTTGCCCGCTATGATATCACCGCATTTTATATTTGCGCCGGCGCATGGCTCGTGCTGTCTGCCGGCTGCATCATCTGGATGGCAGTCATCACCCGTAATAACCGCCGCCGCTTCGCAGAGCTTCAGGATTCCATCGAGCATATCATGAGCGATGCCGTCCTCGATCTTCCCATGGCGTCTTTGATCGTGCGGGAAAACGGCGAGATCGTGTGGAGCAACGCCCCCGCCAAGCAGTCGGTGTTCCCCGGACAGGAGCTGTTCGGACATAACATTGCAGAGCTGGTGCCGGGGCTGGACTGGCAGGCGCAAAGCAGCGCCGAAGGACGGGATATCGTCATCGGCAACCGTCATTACACCGAGTTTCTGATGCATTCCACTGCCACCAAGGAGCCGCTCACCATCATTTCGCTGGTGGACGATAACGACCTCAAGCACTACACACAGGAATACTTCGATTCCCGCCCCTATGTGCTTACCATGCTCATCGATAACTACTCGGAGCTGTTTACCGATGCCAAAGAAAATGAGCGCAGCCGCACCATGGGTCAGATCGAGCATATCATCGAAACCTTTGCCGAGGAAAACCGCGGTCTGGTGAAAAAGCTGGAGCGTGACCGCTACCTTGCGGTGGTGGAGGAACGCTACATGAAGAAGGTTATCGAAAACCGCTTCCCGATCCTCAATGCCATTCGTGCCGTGGATACCGGCGACCGCAACAATGCCACCATGTCCATTGGCGTTTCGCCCATGTCGGGCAGCCTGCACGAAAGCGAAAGCATCTCCCGGCAGGCGCTGGATATGGCGCTGGGTCGCGGCGGTGATCAGGTGGCGCTGCGCCAAAAGAACGGCTATGAATTTTTCGGCGGCACCGGACGCGGTGTGGAAAAACGCAATAAGGTGCGTGCCCGTATCATGGCGAACGCCATCACCGAGGTGGCTGGCACCTGCGAAAATATCCTCATCATGGGGCACCGCTTTGCAGATCTGGATTGTCTCGGTGCTGCCATCGGCATGTATGCAGGTCTTTCCACGCTGGGCAAGCCCTGCTACATCGTACTGGATACCGAAAAGAGTCTGGCGCAGCCGCTGTACTGCCACATGCTGCAGGAGGATAAGCGCTATACGGAGGCGTTTGTCACACCGGCGCAGGGTTTGGATATGGTGGGGCGCAACACCCTGCTGGTGGTTGTGGATACCCATATCCCGTCCATTCTGGAAAGTCGGGAGATCTATGAAGCGTGCCGCAATGTCATTGTGATCGACCACCACCGCAAGATGGTGGAACACATTGATAATGCCATTATCTTCTTCCACGAGCCGTATGCCAGCTCTGCCAGCGAAATGGTCGCCGAGCTGGTGCAGTATTTCAAGGAGGGTAAGCTGCGCATCAGCGTTTCGGAAGCAGAGGCGCTGCTTGCCGGCATTATGCTGGATACCAAAAACTTTATTCTGCGTACCGGCGTTCGTACCTTTGAGGCGGCAGCATTCCTGCGCCGCATGGGCGCTGATACCGTGGCGGTACGCAAGCTGTTTGCCTCCAGCATGGAGAGCTATCAGGAGCGCAGCCGGCTGGTGGGCGCCGCCGAGGTCTACCGTAACTGTGCCATCAGCTGTACCTCCGGCAACGTAGAGGGGATCCGGGTCGTCGCACCGCAGGCGGCAGACGACCTCTTGGGGATCAGCGGGGTAGACGCCTCCTTTGTCCTGTACGAGCAGGACGGCGCAGTGAATATCTCGGCACGCAGCATGGGTGCTGTCAATGTCCAACTTATTCTGGAGGGCATGGGCGGCGGCGGCCATCAGACGATGGCAGGCGCTCAGATCAAAGACATCTCACTGGAGGATTGCCGCCAGCAGCTGCTGGTTGCCATCGACCGGTATTATGAAGAAAATTCCAAGGGAGGAAAAGATACATGAAGGTAGTATTGAAGCAAGATGTAAAAGGCAGCGGTAAAAAAGGCGAGCTGGTTGAGGTCGCCGATGGGTACGCCCGTAATTTTCTGCTGAAAAGAGGACTTGCCATTCCCGCCGATGCCGGCGCAATGAACGAACTGAAGAACCGCGAGTCGGCAAAGGCTTACCGTTTGGCGGAGGAACAGAAGGCGGCGGAGCAGCAGAAGACCGCCATTGACGGCAAGACCGTCAAGCTGACCGCTAAAGCGGGCGCCAACGGCAAGCTGTTCGGCTCTGTCACCGCAAAGGAGATTGCCGAGGGGATTGAAAAACAGCTGGGTACCACGCTGGAAAAGCGTAAGATCGTCCTCAAGGAGGATATCAAGGCATTCGGCTCCTACACCGTCGAGGTAAAGATTTATAACGGCATTTCCGCCTCTGTTTATGTTATAGTCGGAGAGGAATAATGTCCCGCCGGCGACGTCCGATGAGGATCGGTTCCGGCTTCGTCCGGGCTTGACAGGCGCCAGCCCGCCCACGGCGGGCGCCAGCCTGTCTGCGCCCGTCCTTGCCGCCTCCCAATCCTCACCGACCGTCGCCAAGCCACAGCTCTCTGCAATTATCCCCCGCAGACCACCCACAGAAAAGGAGTGACCTCACCCATGCCCACGGATTATATGACCACCGAAAGCCGTCTGCCGTTCAGTCTGGAGGCGGAGCAGTCGGTGCTGGGCGCCGCGCTGCTGGATTCCGGCTGCATATCGGAGCTGGTGCGGCTGGTGCGTCCGGAGTACTTCTATCGGGAGCAGCACCGCCGGATCTTCGAGGTAATCTCCAACAAATTCACCATGGGCGAGCCAGTTGATATCGTCACCGTTATGGAGGCCGCCGTGCGGGAGGAGATCTTCTCCACGCCGGAGGAGACCAAGGCATATCTGGCGCAGCTGGCGCAGATTGTCCCCTCGGTGCATAATATCGAGGCGTATACCGGTATTTTGATGGAAAAATACCACCTGCGCGCCCTCATCACCACCTCTCGTGATATCATGGAGCAGGCGGAAGCGCCTGCCGCCGAATCGCAGGGGCTCTTGGAATACGCCGAGCAGCGCATCTACGATATCCGCAACGGACATGATAACAGCAGTCTGCTGCCCGTCTCCCGTGTTGCCATGGAGACCTACGACCACCTGCAGCGTCTTTCCGGCGAGGACCGCGCCGAATATCTCGGCATTTCCACCGGTTATGCCGCACTGGACCGTGTCATCACCGGCCTCAATAAATCCGACCTTTTACTGGTGGCAGCGCGCCCCGGCATGGGCAAAACGGCTTTTGCCCTTAATATTGCCTCCAATGTGGCGCTGCGCAGCCAAAAGACCGTCGCCATCTTTTCGCTGGAAATGAGCCGTGAGCAGCTGATGAACCGTCTGCTTGCCGCAGAGGGCGGCATCGACAGCCGCCGCCTGCTCACCGGCGATCTCTCGCTGGAGGACTGGGGTAAGGTTGCCGACCTGCTCACGATATTCAGCAAATGCCCCATGTATATGGACGACACCGCCGGCATTACCGTGGCGGAAATGAAAGCAAAGCTCCGTCGTGTGCGGGATCTCGGACTGGTCGTCATCGACTACCTGCAGCTGATGAGCACCGGACGCCGCAGTGATAACCGTGTGCAGGAGGTCTCCGAGATCACCCGAAGCCTGAAGATCATGGCGAAGGAGCTGAATGTGCCGGTCGTCACCCTGTCACAGCTCTCCCGCGGACCGGAAAGCCGCAGTGACCACCGCCCCATGCTTGCCGATCTGCGTGAGTCCGGCTCCATCGAGCAGGACGCCGATATCGTCCTGTTTTTGTACCGGGAGGCATACTACGAAAAGGAACGGGAGGATCAGTCCGAGGCGGAGTGCATCGTCGCTAAGAACCGCCACGGAGAGACCGGCTCCATCGACCTGCGGTGGGACGGCAGGTACACCCGTTTCTACAGCGTGGATCGCAAGCACGAATGAGCACGACCTTGGAACAAAAGGCGCACTCCGCCTTGCAGCAATACTCCCTGTTCCGTCAGGGCGGCAGGATCGCCGTCGGGGTCTCCGGCGGCGCCGATTCTGTCGCTCTTTTGCGCTTTCTTGCGCAGGTCAGCGGGCAGTTCGGCTGGCGGCTGACCGTCTGCCATGTCCACCACGGACTGCGCGGTACGGAGGCGGATCGGGACGAGCAGTTTGTGCGCTGCCTGGCGGGAAAGCTGGGGCTGCCCTGCGCTGTCCGCCGCATTGATGCCGCAGCCCTTGCCCTCGAAAACCACACCTCAGTGGAGGAAGCCGGACGCACCGCCCGCTATGCCTTTTTTGCCGAAACGGCAGGGGAGGAGGGCTTCGTCGCTACCGCCCACACCCTTGATGACAGCATTGAAACAGTGCTGATGAATTTAGTGCGCGGTACCGGGCTGCATGGGCTGTGCGGCATTCCGCGCACCCGCGGCAATATTGTCCGCCCCCTTTTGGACTGCACCCGCGCCGAGGTGGAGGACTACCTTGCGCGGCTGGGACAGCCCTATTGTACCGATAGCACCAACCTCTCCGATGACTACACCCGCAACCGCGTCCGGCACGAGATCGTGCCGCGGCTCTGCGAGCTAAATCCGAATTTTTCCGGTGCCATGGCGCGTCTGCTGCCCCAGCTTGCCGCACAGTGGTCGCTCACCGAGCAGCTTGCCGACAGCGCGGCGCAGCAGCTGCAGGGCGCCTGCGGCGCCCTGCACCGGCAGGGGCTTCTCGCCCTGCCGGAGCCGGTCTGCGACCGGCTGCTGCTGCGCCTTTTGGAGCAGCGCCGTCTGCCTGTCAGTACCGCCGTGCTGCAGCGCATGAAGGCGACTTTGCAGAATGGCGGCAGACTGGATCTCGCCGGGCGCGCTTGGTACTTCGCCGTACAGGACGATTACGCCGCCCTGCTCTACCAGCCGGCGGGCGGGCTGCCGCCGGTCGCCGTGCCGCCGCTTTCACCGAAAAATGCCGTTATTCTGCCGTTTTCTCCGCAAAAACGGATAAAACTGACGCTTTGCAACAAAATAGTTGCGAAACAGTACGAAAAATTTAACATTTCCCTCTTAAAAAACGCCGTGGATTGTGATAAGATAATAGGTAATTCGGTTCTGCGCACCCGCGCCGCAGGTGACCGCTTTTCATCGGGCAAAAAGCTGCTTTCTTTCGGCGAAGCGTGGGCTGCCGCCGGCATACCGCCGATGCTGCGTCCCACTCTTGCATTGCTTGCTGATGAAAAGGGAATTCTGTGGGCGGAGGGACTGGGCAGCGCTGCTCACGCTGCCGTTACCGAAAAAACCGAACAATTTGTGATAATTGAGTGTCAGGAGGACAAAACACCATGAGAATGGATAAGGACATCTGTAAGGTAATGTTTAACGAGGTGGAGCTGCATGGCGCCTGCAAACGGCTGGGCGAGCAGATCACCAAGGACTACGAGGGCAAGGATCTTCTCATCGTCGGGATTCTCAATGGCGCTATTGTATTCGTTACCGACCTGATGCGCGAGATCGACCGCCAAATCAATATTGATTTCATGTCTGTTTCCAGCTACGGCAGCGGCACTACCTCCTCCGGCACCATTCATGTGGCAAAGGATCTCAATTCCGATATCGCCGGGCGCAACGTCCTCATTGTCGAGGATATCCTTGATACCGGCAATACCCTGCACCAGCTCATCACGATGCTCAAGGAGCGTCACCCCGCTTCCCTCAAGGTCTGCGTGCTGCTGGATAAGCCCGCGCGCCGCGAGCAGGAGATCTACGCCGATTATGTCGGCTATACCATTCCCGATGCCTTTGTGGTCGGCTACGGTCTCGATTACGCCGAGGAATACCGCAACCTGCCCTACATCGGCGTGCTTTCCCCCAGCGTTTATTCCCACGAATAATCAAATCTGCCCAAGACAGGAGTGAAGTCATTGTCACCCAAAAAGAGAAATTGGATCGTTCCGCTGGTTCTTATCGCACTGTTTTTCTACATGGCAGTGCGCATCTTCAGCCTTAATTCCGCACAGCCCAAGGTGGAGTACCGTACCATCATCGATTACTTCAAAAACCAGCAGGTTGCGGAATATGAGCTGGATTTCGGCACCGGCGAGCTGACCATGCTGCTCAATGATGAAAAAAAGACCACCATTACCTATGCTGTTCCCAATCTCAGCCTGTTCCTGCAGGATACCCATGATCTGGTAGAACAGTACAATGCCGAGCACCCCGATGCCCCCATCAAGCAGTATTATGATGCTGCCGAGGCGATGCCGTGGTGGTTCGATATGCTGCCGCTGCTGTTTACCGTTCTGCTCATGGGCGGCTTTTGGTATATCCTCATGAAGCGCTCCGGCGGGGGCGGCAACCCCATGGCGTTTGCCAAGCTCAAGCCCAAGCAGCAGGATCCCAATAATCGTGTCACCTTTGCCGATGTGGCAGGTGCCGACGAGGAAAAGGAGGAGCTGGAGGAAATTGTTCAGTTCCTCAGGGACCCCGGCAAATTCAATGCGTTGGGCGCCCGGATCCCCAAGGGCGTTCTGCTCATGGGCCCTCCCGGAACCGGTAAGACCCTGCTTGCCAAGGCGGTCGCCGGAGAAGCCGGCGTGCCGTTCTTCTCCATCTCCGGCTCCGACTTCGTCGAAATGTTCGTCGGCGTCGGCGCCTCCCGTGTCCGCGATCTGTTTGAGCAGGCAAAAAAGAGTGCGCCCAGCATTGTTTTCATCGATGAGATCGATGCCGTGGGTCGTCACCGCGGCTCCGGTCTCGGCGGCGGTCATGATGAACGAGAGCAGACCCTGAACCAGCTTCTGGTGGAAATGGACGGCTTTGCCCCCAATCTCGGCGTTATCGTCATGGCGGCGACCAACCGCAAGGATATCCTCGATCCCGCCCTGCTGCGCCCCGGCCGTTTCGACCGCCATATCACCGTCAATTATCCCGATGTCAAGGGTCGTGAGGCAATTTTGCGCGTTCACACCCGCAATAAGCCCATCGGTCCCGATGTCGATCTTGCCGTGATCGCCCGCTTTACCGGCGGCTTTACCGGCGCCGATCTTGAAAACCTCACCAATGAGGCAGCATTGCTGGCAGCGCGGAAGAACCGCAAGGCCATCACCATGGAGGACATTCAGGAAGCGACCCTCAAGGTCGCCGTCGGTCCCGAAAAGCGCAGCCATGTCATCACCGATAAGGAGCGCCGCCTCACCGCTTATCACGAGGCGGGTCATGCCATCGTCACCTATTACTGCCCTCAGCAGGATAAGGTGCATCAGGTTTCCATTGTGCCCCGCGGCTGGGCTGGCGGCTTCCCCCCTGCCCCGCCGGAGAAGGACGTCAGCTACCAGACCAAGAAGTGGATGCAGGAGGAGATTGCCGTACTGCTGGGCGGCCGTGTTGCCGAGCAGCTGGTGCTGGAGGACGTCTCCACCGGCGCCTCCAATGATCTGGAGCGTGCCACCAAGATCGCCCGTGCCATGGTCTGCCGCTACGGCTTCAGCGAAAAGCTGGGCCCTATGATCTACGGCTCCGATCAGGAGGAGGTATTCCTTGGTCGTGATTTGGGTCATGCCCGTGATTACTCCGAGGAGGTCGCCGGTCAGATCGATGAGGAAGCCCGCCGTTTCATTGACGAGGGCTACAATCTGGCAGTCTCTCTGCTGCAGGAGCATATGGATCAGCTCCATGCCCTTGCCGAGTTCCTTATGAAGTACGAAAAGATCGACGGCGATCTGTTCGCCGAGGTCATGGGCGGCGTCATCAGCTTCGGCGAGGCTGCCGAGCGTGCCGAAAAAGAGCTGGAGATCAGCCGTGAAAAAGCGGAGCGTGCCCGCCTGCAGAAGGAAGCCCAGCAGAAAGCCGCCGAGGAAAAGAAAGCCCAGCAGGGCTTCTCGGTCGATCCGCTGCACTTCCATAAGCCCCACAATCCGCCCGCCGAACCGACTGAACCGACCGAGCCGGATACCGGCAGCAATGAAAACAGCGGCGATGACAGCGATAAAGACCGTCCCGCCGACCTGTAATACCCGTTTTTTCGTCCCCCGACAGCGTGTTTTCACCTGTCGGGGGCTTTCTCTGTTTGGCTATGCCGCAGGGGATACCTGCCGCGTTGGACTGTTTTTTTCGTTGTTCACCTTGTCTGTTGCCGGTTGATGAGGGCAATTTTATGCTTCGCTTGGTGGCGAACGGGCGGCGGTCTATCCCACTCTTGCCGGTCCGTTTTGATAGCCCTGCCGGCGCCGAATATTCCTCTTTGAAATGATGGGAATACCGGAATGAACCAATTTTGTTTCGGGGAGAGGCAGGCAGCAGGACGATCCTGCCGATCCCTTGACCGATCTCCAAAACTGACATAATGTGTAAAAATATGCTTCAAATTCGGGCTTTTCGGTTGCCTCCTGCGCGCGTGCCTATATGCGTGCGCCCGCACGTATGCGCCCGCGTGGAAGAGCTTCAGAAGGCTCGTGTGCGCGTGCGCGTGTACCTGCCCACCTGTATGCGCGCGCCCGCGCGAGGCTTTTTACCCGACCGGACGGCAGGGCACCCCATGCCGCAAAATGAGAGGACGCAAAAAGAAAATTTGTTCGCAGCCCTTGACCCACGCCCAAAATGTTGGTACAATAGAATTGGTAAACTACGAGATATGGGGGAATTGCCATGGCAGCAAAAGCAAAAAAAGAATACGGCAACGAAAGTATTTCCACCCTAAAGGGCGCCGACCGTGTCAGAAAGCGTCCGGGCGTCATTTTTGGCTCCGATGGGCTGGAGGGCTGCGAGCATTCAGTGTTTGAAATTCTTTCCAATGCCATAGACGAGGCACGGCAGGGCTACGGCAAAAGGATCATTACCACCCGCTATGCCGACGGCAGCGTGGAGGTACAGGACTTTGGGCGTGGCTGCCCGGTGGACTACAACCCCAAGGAGCAGCGCTACAACTGGGAACTGGTCTTTTGCGAGCTGTACGCCGGCGGAAAATACGACGGCACCGGCGACGGCAACTATGAATATGCTTTGGGGCTTAACGGCCTCGGCTCCTGCGCGACCCAGTATTCTTCGGAATACATGGACGTGGAGGTGCTGCGGGACGGCAAACGCTACAACCTCCACTTTGAAAAGGGCGAAAATATCGGCGGACTGAAAACCGAGCCATACACCGGCAGACAGACCGGTACCAGAATCCGCTGGAAGCCGGATCTGGAGGTCTTTACCGATATTGCCATTCCGCTTTCCTACTACACCGATGTACTGAAGCGGCAGGCGGTGGTCAACCCCGGCGTGGAGTTTTTGCTGCGCGACCAGCAGGACAAGTCCTTTGCAGAGCAGACCTTCTTCTACGAAAACGGGATAAAGGACTACTGCGAGGAGCTGGCAGGGGAAAAACCCTTGACTCCCGTGCAGTACTGGACGGGGGAACGCACCGGCCGTGACCGCGAGGATAGGGACGATTATCGTGTGAAGCTGGGGGTGGCGCTCTGCTTTTCCAACCACACAAGCATCACGGAATATTACCACAATTCCAGCTTTTTGGAGCATGGCGGATCGCCGGAGCGCGCCGTCAGGGTGGCACTGGTCAATCAGATTGACGCATGGCTGAAAAACAACAACAAGTACCTGAAAAACGAGAGCAAAATCACCTTTCAAGATGTGCAGGACTGCCTGGTGCTGGTATCCTCCAGCTTTTCCACCCAGTCCTCCTATGAAAACCAGACCAAAAAATCCATCACCAACCAGTTCATCTACGAGTGCATGACCGAGTTCCTCAAGCACCAGATGGAGGTCTATCTCATCGAAAACCCCGATGACGCCGCCCGAATCGGCGAGCAGGTGCTTATCAACAAGCGCAGCCGTGAAAACGCCGAAAAGACCCGTCTTAACCTCAAGAAAAAGCTGGCGGGCAGCATTGACCTTGCCAACCGCGTCGAAAAATTTGTGGACTGCCGCACCCGCGATACCTCCCTTCGGGAGATTTACATCGTGGAGGGCGATTCGGCACTGGGAAGCTGCAAAATGGGGCGGGACAGTGAGTTCCAGGCAATCATGCCGGTGCGTGGCAAGATCCTCAACTGCCTGAAAGCGGACTATACCCGAATCTTCAAAAGCGATATCATCACCGATGTTTTGAAGGTATTGGGCTGCGGTGTGGAGGTTTCCGCCAAGAGCAACAAGGAACTGAATTCCTTTTCGCTGGAAAACCTGCGCTGGAACAAGATCGTCATCTGCACCGATGCCGATGTGGACGGCTTCCAGATCCGCACGCTGATTTTGACCATGCTGTACCGGCTGACGCCGACCCTCATTAACGAAGGCTATGTGTATATTGCGGAGTCCCCGCTTTATGAGATCACCGCAAAGAATGATACCTACTTTGCATACAGCGACGCCGAAAAGGTAAAGATCTGTCGCGATCTGGAGGGTGCCAAGACCGGCTATACCCTGCAGCGCAGCAAGGGACTGGGTGAGAACGAAGCCGAGATGATGTGGCTGACCACCATGAACCCGGAAACCAGACGGCTGATCCGGGTGACCGCCGCCGATGTGGAGGAGACCGCCAAGATGTTTGACCTGCTGCTGGGCGATAACCTGCAGGGACGCAAGGATTATATTGCCGAAAACGGCAGCATGTATCTGGAAATGGCGGATATTTCGTAAGAATCGCAAGAAAAAGAGGGCGAGACAATGCAGGGCAAGACCGCAGAGATCATCTGTGTAGGCACCGAGCTTTTGATGGGCAGTACCCTGAATACCAACGCCACCGAGATCGCGGCGGCGCTGACGGGCATCGGGTGGAACCTGTATCACAGCAGTGTGGTGGCGGATAACCCGAAGCGGCTGGAGGAGGCGCTGAAGCTGGCGCTTTCCCGCGCCGACCTGGTGATCACCACCGGCGGGCTGGGGCCTACCTACGATGACCTGACCAAAGAGACCGTCGCCGCCTGCATGGGCAAAAAGCTGGTGCTGCACCCGGAATGTCTGGAGGAGATCGAGGAGTACTTTGCCCGCGCGCACCGGAAAATGGCACCGACCAATGAAAAGCAGGCATGGCTGCCGGAGGACTGCATTGTGCTGCGCAACCCCAATGGTACTGCTCCCGGCTGCCTGACGGAGGCGGACGGCAAGCAGATCGCTGTGCTGCCGGGACCGCCGCGGGAGATGCGTCCCATGCTGCAAAACGAGCTGCTGCCGCACCTTTTGCAAGGGGGGCAGCGGCTGGTAAGCCACGAGCTGCACTTTTACGGAATCGGGGAATCCGAGCTGGAATATAAGCTGCACGGGCTGATGGCGGAAAGCACCAACCCCACCATTGCCCCTTACGCCGGAACCGGCGAGGTAAAGCTGCGGGTAACGGCTGCCCTGCCGGAGGGAGAGGACGCCGAAGCGCTATTGCAGCCGGCGATCGATAAAATACTGGCGGCGGCAGGGGACTACTGCTATGGCATTGATGTGCCGAACCTGCAAACGGCGGCGGTGCAAATGCTGCGTCAGAAGGGCTTGACCGTTGCTACGGCGGAAAGCTGTACCGGCGGTATGGTTGCCGCCCGACTGACCGAAGTGTCCGGCGCCTCTGCGGTATTCGGCTGCGGCATTGTAAGCTACAATAACACGGTAAAAGCCGAGGTGCTGGGTGTTGACCCTGCCGTGATTGAGCGGCATACTGCTGTGAGCGCCGAGACCGCCGCTGCCATGGCAAAAGCCGTCCGCCGGAGATCGGGGGCGGATATCGGCATCGGGGTGACCGGAAACGCCGGTCCCTCCGCCAGCGAGGGTCAGCCGGTCGGTCTGGTTTTTGTGGCGGTGGAAAGCGACCGTTACAGCCATGTCAGCCGCTTGTTTATTGACCGGCACGACGCCGACGCAAGGCAGCTGATCCGTCACTTTGCTGCGCAGAAGGCATTGTCGCTGATTCTGCGCGCGGCAGGGCACTACGATTAAAAATAATTTTTGGATTTTGCGCAAGACCGGAGAAA
>ULTN01041089.1_pt1 | contig 11831 bp, 13 predicted proteins | sample 1957681 | NCBI WGS metagenome assembly ULTN01 (sample SAMEA4835736, study PRJEB28245) | human gut metagenome | biome: gut microbiome; material: fecal sample | place: Denmark | collected 2008
ATCGGGACGGCTCAAGTTGTTTCGCTTATTCCACTACGGTCTCCGCTGCAAAGAGGCGGCAATGGCACGGGAGGCCTCCAGCGTCAAATGGGCGGCAGTGGTAAATTCCTCCGATTGTACCCGCCGGAACATACCCACCACACCAATGGCATAACGCACCAGCCCGTCTGCATCGGGGATCGGTGCGGCAAGGGCGCGCAGCCCGATGCGGTGCTCACCGTCCTCTACCGCATAGCCCCGTTCGCGGGTAGCGACAGCGTCGGCTTGCAGCTGTTCGGCAGTGACATGGGTGTGCGGCGTATAGGCAACCGGCTGTGATCGGATCACCTGTCGCATCAGGTTTTCATTCCAGGCCAGAAATACTTTCCCCTGCGCCGTACAGTGCAGCGGCAGACGGGTACCGGGACCCAGCGCGACGCGCAGCGGATTGGGCGCCTCCGTGACCTCTAGCAGCAGGGCATCGGTGCCGTCCAGTGCGGCAAGAAACGCCGTCTCACCCGCACGGGTGGCAAGGCTCTGCAAAAAGGGGCGGCTCACGGCGGTGATGTCCCGGCTGCCGCTGGCAGAGCAGCCCAGTTCAAACAGATGCAGCCCCAGCCCGTAGCAGCCGTCCTCGGCGGATTGCTCCACCAGACCGGTCTGGCGCAGCGTGGAAATGATGCCATGCAGGGTGCTTTTGGGCAGATTGGTACGCCTTGCAATCTCCCGCAGCGGCATCGGTGCGCCCGTCTCAGCAAGGATTTCAAGGATCTTTACCGCCTTTTCTATGGATTGTACCCGTCCGCCTGCCTCCTGCATCATGTCCTGTTCCTCCTCGTTTGGTTTGCAAAAGAATAATGCCTATGTTTTATTATAGCGCCTTTTTTCAGCAGATACAAGATGGTTCGTTTGTAAACGCCGAACCGTCATTCGGTTTTCAGCCCGAAAAAATGTCCGGTCATCGCAAAATGACCGGACATTTCGGAAAAGCTGCGGTTACGCGGCGGCTTTGGCGTTCAGTACGCCGATGGAATTGGCGACCAGAGCATTGTAGGCGTCCGCGGTCAGGTCGGTGTGATAGAACAGCTTGAAGTACTCAGTGATCTCAGCCTGCAGATCATAGCCGGCAGCCTCGGGGTACAGCAGCTCCGCCAGCCACATCATACCCAGCATACGCTGCACGCTGGGGGGGAAGCCCATCCAGTTGTAGGGGCCGTTGGGGACTTCATAGTAACGCCCCTCTTTGATGGCGGTGACGTTCTTCCAGGCGGCGTCCTCGCCAACGGTGGCATATATGCTGCCGGGCGCAAACAGAATAACATCAGGATTCCAGGCAAGGATCTGCTCCATATCCACCTCATTGCCGGTGCCCTTGGAGGAAGGAGACTCTACGACAGCCAGATTGTTGGAGAGCAGGTCGATAACCTCGGCATGGTAGCTGCCCTTGGCAATGACATTCTCGCCCTTGTCACCCAGGCAGTACAGCAGGTTCACCTTCTCTACGCTGTTTGCAATCTCATTGGTGCGGCTATAAACCTTGTCGCAATATTCACCCAGTGCGTTGCCCTCAGTCTCCTTGCCCAGCAGGGTACCCAGCGCGCGGTAGGTGTCGCCCATGCTGCTGGTGTAGCAGTCAATATGAACAAAGGGGATACCGGTCTGCTCCTGCAGGGCATTCAGGTCATCAACCATGCTGCCCTTCTGCTCGCCCACGTCAATAACCACCTCGGCGCCGGATTGCAGCAGGGTCTCCAGGTTCAGTTCGCCCTTGCCGCCGTACAGCTGCCCCAGCTTAGGCAGGTTATAGTACTCATCTGGGATCAGTCCCTTGGCTTCCTCTGCCCAGTCGTTAGCAATGCCCACCATCATTTCGGGAGCAATGGCAAAAACAACGATCTGTGCCAAAGGGCCGGAAATGGCGATTTTGGAAAGATTCGCGGGCAGGGTGACCTCACGACCCAACGAGTCGGTAAAGGTACGGGTCGTCGGTTCGGGATCGGGGGTCGGGGCAGGGTTCTCCTGTCCGCAGCCGGTCAGCGCCAGCATGGCAATCATCATGACTGCCAGCAGAATGCTCAACATCTTTTTCATGGTTCATGTCTCCTTTTACTTTTCGGGTCAATTTTGGATCATTTATAGTTTAGGAATATCCCTGCTGTCCAACAGTATAATGCCCATTTCCTTGGGCTGCGGCAGGTACCATGGGAAGTCGTTGTCCCCCGTAGCTTCCAGACGGGCGCACACTGCCTCCTCGGTCACGGCTTTGCCGCTTTTATTATAGATTTCAAAGAAGCGGCAGGCGTCCGCAATACTCCGGAAGGGCTGCCCCATCTCCAACGCCAGCGTATCGCCTTGGTGGGGGATTCCATATCCCTTCAGCAGCGCCAGCGTATCGGCATAGCTTTCGTGGCCCATTTTCTGCTTCCCGATAGAGAAGCGATGCTCGTTCCACGCCTTTTTAATGATGACGACCGGACCGCGGCATTGCGCCTTTGCAATGCGCAGGGCTTCATTTCCGGTACCGAAGAAACAGAAAACCATCGCGTCATACGGGGTCTCCGGTGCAAGCTGTTCAATCTCGCCGCAGCGTGTTTCAATATTGGCGATGCCTTCTTTTTTGCAGTTTTCCCGCAGCACCGCCAGTGCGTCGGCACTCACATCAGCTGCCGTTACCTGCCGGCAGTAAGGGGCAAGCCGCAGGCTGAGATAACCCAGTCCGCAACCAGCGTCACACACATGGGCATTTTCGGGCAGCCGCTCGGCAAGGTATCCCGCCAGCAGGCGGTGGTAGTCGCTTTGCTCGCTGGCGTCCCGCAAAAAGCGGATCATATCCTCATTCCACAGGAACATCAGTCTCCCTCCTTCAGCAAGGGGACGATCAGCCGTCCCTCCTCAGAGAACGTCAGGCGGGTCTTGATGCCGTACAGCATCTCCAGCAGCTCTGCGGTAATGATCTCCTCCGGTGTACCGTCGGCGCAAATCACGCCCTCATGCAGCGCCAGAATGCGGTCGGCAAACAGCAGCGCCTGCTGCGGGTTGTGGCTGGAAAGCAGAATGGTATACCCCTGCTGCGCCAGTCCCTTGACCCGCTGCATCACCCGCAGCTGGTTGCCGTAGTCCAGGCTGCTGGTCGGCTCGTCCATAATCAGCAGCTCGGTCTGCTGCGCCAATGCCCGTGCAATCAGCACAAGCTGCTGCTCGCCGCCGGAAAGCCTGCCATAGCTGCGTCTCTCCATGTCGGCTATGCCCACCTGCGCCAGTGCGCCGCGCGCGATGGCAAGCTCTTTTTCACCGGGGCCTTGCAGTCCCCGCACCCGGTGGGTGGTGCCCATCAGCACCATCTCCAGCACCGTGTAGTGAAAGGTCGGGGTATGCGTCTGCGGGATATAGGCAACCTTCGCTGCGATCTCCCGCGGCTGCAGGGTCTTTACCTCCCGACCATCTATGGTTATGCTGCCGCGGTAGCTGCCATACAGCCCCAGCAGGCAGCGGAACAGCGTGCTTTTTCCCGCACCGTTGGGGCCCAGCACGGCAATCAGCTGTCCCCGCTCGGCGGCAAAATCCACTCCGTGCAGAATTTCATTTTTTCCGTAGGAGAAGCGTACTTCCTTGGCTTCTATTGCGGGATAGCTCATGCGCCGCCTCCTTTCTGGTGCATCAGGTAGATAAAGAACGGCGCACCGATAAAGGCAGTCAGAATTCCAATCGGGATCTCCACCGCCAAAAGGTTCCGGCTGATGTTATCCACCAGCAGCAGGAAGGTTGCCCCGAACAGCATCGAAGCGGGCAGCAGCTTGCGGTAGTCATTACCGATATACCGGCGGCACAGGTGAGGAATGACCAGCCCGACCCAACCAATGAGACCGCTGACCGAAACGGCGGCGGCAGTAATCAGCGTCGAGCAGACAACAACGATAAGCCGCAGCAGGGCGGTATTAATACCAAGGGCACGCGCCTCCTCCTCGCCCAGCGTCAGCAGGTTCAGCCGCCAGCGGATCAGCAGCAGCGGGATAAGCCCCAGCGCCATCGGCAGCACGGCAAAGCGGATATCCACCCCACGGGTACCGGAAAGGCTGCCCATCAGCCAGTAGGTGATCTCCGGCAGCTTGCTGCCGGGATCGGCAACCAGCTTGATATAGGAGGTCCCTGCTGAAAACAGCGAGCTGACCACGATGCCGGCAAGGATCAGGTTTACGGTCTTCTGCCCCGGCGCGCGCTGACCGATCACAAAGACCAGCAGCACCGTCAGCAGGCTGAAAAAGAAGGCGTACAGCGTAATAACGGCAGAGGAACGACCGTACAGTATGGCAAGCGCGGCGCCGAAGCACGCACCGGTAGAGGCGCCCAGCAGGTCGGGCGCCGCCATCGGGTTTTGAAAAACACCCTGATAGCACGCACCGGCGGAGGCAAGGCAGCAGCCCACCAGGCACGCCATGAGGATACGCGGCATACGGATATTCAGCACGATCGTTTCCATGATCGGCTCCCACGTCACAGGTACGGCAAACAGCCGCTCAGCGGCAAAGCCAAAGGGCTTGCCTATCCAGTTCACGGCGGCGGTCAGCAGCCGCTGCAGTCCCTCCGCCATCAAGCCGAGAAACTGCCCCGGCGTCAGCGAAACACCGTACCGCCCCAAAAAGAAGGACGCAAAAAAGACCGCCAGCAGCACGGCCAATGCCCACAGCCGCCCTCTGCCGGAAGCCGTCCGATCGTTATGCAGTTTTGCCGCAGGTCTGGTCATGTTGCTCTCCGTTTTTTGCTCCGGTTTCGATTATCTGAAAATAGAATAATGGTACCTGTAATTATAGCCCCCATGCAGGGTGGGGGCAATAATATCTGTTCGTCAATGACGAAAATTTATTCAGCATTACAGAATTATATGCCACAACGCCGAACAACTCACTTCATTGCAGGGCGGAATTCCTTTTTCCCGTAGAAGAACAGCGCCAGCGCATCGGGACCCACATGGGCGCCGGTCATCGGCTCATAGCAGGCAAGGATCACATTCTTCGGCGGGTGGCTGCGGTTCAGCAGCGCAATCAGCGCCTCGGCGTCCTCCGGACAGTCGGCGTGCGCAATGCCGATGGTTTCCGCTTCGGCATTTTCGGCATAGCGGTTGTACTGCTCCGCCATCATCTCAATGGATTTTTTTCGTCCCCGCACCTGCCCAAAGCAGACGATCTTTCCTTCCGGGTCGCCCTTCAGCAGCGGCTTGATCTGCAAAACGGTGCCCACGGCAGCCTTCAGGTTGCTGATGCGTCCGCCTCGCTTGAGGTACTTCAGGTTTCCCACCGTAAAGACCTGACACATACGGTGACGGCTTTCCAGCAGCCGGTCGGCTGTTTCGTCAAGCGAAAGCCCCTCGGCGCGGGATTCCACCGCCTTGATCACCAGCAGTCCCTCCGCCAGCGAAGCCGAAAGGGTATCCACCAGCCGGATTTTCCGTTCGGGGAACTCCTCCCGCAGGGTCGCTGCGGCAACCTTGGCGGAGGCGTAGCTTCCGCTGATGCCGCCGGACATACCTACAAACAGGATATCCCGTCCGGTCTCCAGCAGCGGGGTAAAGCCGTCAATGTACCGCTGCGGGTCAACCAGCGAGGTCGTCACCTCGGTGCCGGCACGCATCATGTCATAGTAGGCATGCCCGTCAAAGGTATCAAGGCTTGTTACCCGATGCTCCTCACCGTTATAAAAAAAAGAAAAAGGGATCAGTCCCACGCCCAGCTCGTTCAGCAGGCTGCCGTCCAGATTGGCTGCGGTATCGGTAAAGATCTCATACAAAAGGATCGACCTTCTTTCAATCTAATATAATATATTAGATTACAATATTTTATTCATTATGTCAAGCGATGCGCCGCGCCGCAAAATCTTGCGAGAGCGCTGCTGCTGTGGTATAATAACGCCCGAAGAGAGGTGTACTGCCGTGAACTTTGATAAAGATCTGATAGCGGGCAAGCTGCGTCGCTGGGATCGCTACCTCAACCGCTATCATCTTCCCGCATGGGAGGAGATCCCCGATATCGGGCTGTATATGGAGCAGGTCGTTACCCTGCTGCGCGGCTATCTCGATTATCTCCCCCCCGAATTAAAGGAGGAGGAAGCGGTCACCGCCGCCGCCATCAATAATTATGTCCGCACCCGCGCCATGCCGGGGCCGGTCAGAAAGCGCTATTACCGCATTCATCTTGCCTACCTCATCATGATCTGCACGCTCAAGCAGGGACTCAGCATTTCGCTGGTGCAGCGCCTCATTCCGTCGGAGCTTTCCGAGGAGGAGCTGTGTGCAGTCTATACCGAGTATATCGCCCGTCACAGCCTTGCCGCCCGCTATTTTACGCAGGAGGTGCGCGCCGCCTGCGCTACCATTCTCAAGCATGAGGACGAGGAGCCGTCCATGCTGGATACCGATCGGGCGGAGGACATCATTGCTACGGCGGCGGTCATCGGGGGCTTCTCCCGCCTTCTGGCGGAAAAGCTCCTGCTTCTGGAGGGGCACACCCTTGAGGACGGCGGCAGTCTGGAGCTGCTTCCGTAACCGCTGCCGTCCCATGCAAACCGCAGCAGCCTTTGCTGCTTCCGCGATTTTGCATCGTTCAAAGCCGTCAAATTGTTTTTCTGAAAAAAATTTTTGCTTCCCACGCAACCGGCGCCCTGCTTTTCCTGTCTATATGGGTGAAGGCGCTTCAAAGGAAGCAGGAAAGGAGCGCCTGATGGAGGACGAAAAGATCGTCGAGCTTTACTGGCAGCGCAGTTCCGAGGCCATCGCTGAAACTTCCCGTAAATATGGGGCATACTGTATGCGGATCTCCATGAATATTCTGGCGAACCGCGAGGACAGCGAGGAAAATGTCAGCGATACCTATCTGCGGGTCTGGAATTCCGTCCCGCCGCAGCGCCCGCATTTTCTGGCAGCGTTTCTCGGACGCATTGCCCGCAATCTGGCGCTCAACCGCCGCGCGGCGGCAAATGCCGAAAAGCGCGGCGGCGGCGAAGCCGAGCTTTCCCTTGAGGAGCTGGCGGAATGTCTGCCTTCCGGCAGCGAGCCGCAAAGCGAAGCGGAGTCGGCAGCCTTTTCTCGTGTCCTCAGCGATTTTCTGCGAACCGAGAGCAAGGACGCCCGGCAGGTGTTCCTTCAGCGGTATTTTGAATGCCGTCCGGTCGCACAGATCGCCGGTCACTTCGGATTTTCCGAAAGCAAGGTTAAATCCATGCTGATGCGCACCCGCACCCGCTTGGCACAGTATCTCATCAGGGAGGGTTGGAGCGATGAATAAGCACGAGGCGCTGGCAGCAGCCGTTACCGGCATAGATGACGAGCTTCTGCAGGAGGCTGCCAATGGCTTGCCCGCCCCACGCCGTCCCGTTTTTGCCCGTTGGGGCGCCATGGCGGCAGCGCTGCTGCTGGTATTCGGCATCGCAGTACTGTGGCAGCAGTCCGGTGCGCTCCGCCTTTCGGTGGGAAATACCGTCATCGGCAGCCGGTCGGTACCGGTCACGCAAAGCGCCGCTCCCCGCACCGTGGAGGAGCCGGTCATGTATTCCGATGAGCCGCTGGAGCTTACGCTGACCCTCTCCTGCCGCGGCGAATGGCAGCTTGCCGTTTCCGCCGGCGAGGTGCAGATCACACAGGGGTCTGCCGTATCCGCATGGGGTGCGACGCAGCAGGGCAGCGGGGCTTGCACCGTCTTTTGGAGGATCCCGCAGCCGGCGGCAGGGCAAAGCTACCGCATGACCGTCAATACTCAGACCATGACCCTTTCTCAAAATGAGCAGGGCGTCTGGACAATACAAAAAATATCTTAAAAAACGAAGGAGAAATTCCCATGAAAAAGCTGATTTCTATTCTGCTTGCCGCCGTAATGGTGGCTGCCTTTGCCGCCTGCGGCAATAACGGCGGCACCCCTGCCGGCAACAAGGTCACCGATCCGCTGGAGGTTCTTAACAAGGTTTGGAGCAGCCTCCCCGAGGATCAGAAGTTCCCGGCTTCCGGCGGTGATACCGAAAACCCCACCGATGATAAGCCCGGTGCGTTCGGTATTTCCGATACCGATTCTCTCGACTATATGCTGTCCTTCCCTGCCGGCAGCGTCGATCTCATCGATAGCGCCGCCTCCATCTCCCACATGATGAACATGAACACCTTTACCTGCGGCGCTTACCATGTCAAAAACTCTGCCGATGCAAAGACGCTGGCACAGGCACTGCGTGACAGCATTCAGTCCCGCCAGTGGATGTGCGGCTTCCCCGACAAGCTGGTTGTTGCAACCGTGGACGAGGTCGTTGTGGCAATGTACGGCGATGAGGAGCTGATCAACAGCTTCCGTGATACCCTCACTGCCTCCTATCCCGCTGCCGTCATCGATTTTGACGAAGCTATCCAGTAATCGCTTCGGGGGGATCAGCGCATGCTGTTTTCAAGTATCCCGTTTCTCTACTACTTTCTGCCGCTCACGCTGCTGTGCTATTTTTTAGCGCCGCGTCGGGCTAAAAATGCCGTCCTGCTCCTCTTTTCGCTGGTCTTTTATGCGTGGGGTGAGCCGAAGTATGTCCTCTTTATGGTTGCTTCCATTCTGCAGGGCTATCTGTTCGGGCGGCTGGTAGAAAAATACCGGAATTACCCGCGGCGGTCAAAGCTCTTTTTGACCGTCTCGGTTTTATTCAGCCTGCTGCTTTTGGGCTACTGCAAGTACGCCGATTTCTTTATCCGCAGCTTCAATGCTGTCACCGGTCTTTCGGTGCCGCTTTTGCGGGTGGCGCTGCCCATCGGTATCAGCTTCTACACCTTTCAGATCCTCAGCTATGTGGTGGACGTCTACCGCGGTACCGTTGCTGCCCAGCGCAATCTGATCGACCTCGGCACTTACATCGCCATGTTCCCGCAGCTTATTGCAGGGCCCATTGTCCGCTATGCCGATATCGAGCCGCAGCTTAAGGAGCGCCGCTCCACACCCGATATGATTGCCGCCGGTGCACAGCGCTTTGTGCTGGGACTTGCCAAAAAGGTGCTCATCGCCAATGTGCTGTATCAGCTCATTACGGTGTATAAATCCACCACTCAGCCCTCGGTGCTGTATAGCTGGATGTACGCCGCCGCCTATATGCTGCACATCTATTTCGATTTTTCCGGTTACAGCGATATGGCGATCGGCTTGGGAAAGATCTTCGGCTTTCATTTTGCCGAAAACTTCAACTATCCCTACATCTCCCGCAGCGCCACCGAGTTCTGGCGGCGTTGGCACATGAGTCTCGGCTCATGGTTCCGCGATTATGTCTATATCCCCATGGGCGGCAATCGGGTCGCCCCTGCCCGCCGCTATTTCAATATCCTTGTGGTCTGGGTTCTCACGGGACTGTGGCACGGCGCAGATTGGAACTTCGTTCTCTGGGGGCTGTTCTTCGCCGTATTCCTCATCATGGAAAAGGGCTTCCTTCTAAAGCCGCTGCAAAAGCTCCCCGTCCTCAGCCATCTTTACACCCTGCTGCTGGTTGCGGTCAGCTTTGTCATCTTTGATAGCGCCGGTCTTTCGGAGGCTGCCACCCATCTGGGCAGAATGTTCGGTGCGGGCGGTATCCCGCTTGTCACCGGAGAGGCGCTTTACTATCTCGGCAGCTATGCCGTTACCTTTATTATTGCCATTATCGGCGCTACTCCTTTCCCGACCCGCATGGCAAAACAGCTTTCCGAGGGAAAGGGCGGCAGAGCGCTCTCGATTCTTGCACCGGCAGCGCTGGTGCTGATGCTGGCGGTCGTCACGGCTTATTTGGTGGACGGTTCGTTTAATCCGTTCCTTTATTTCCGCTTTTAAGGGGGTACCGCAATGGAAAAGATTAATAAGCTCCGCATGGTACTCACCATTGCCCTGCTGGGCGTGTTTTTGGCGGCATTCAGCCTTTGGGCGGTGCTCAAGCCCGCCGATGCCTTCTCGGAGGCGGAGCGGCGCACGCTGGCACAAATGCCTGCTGCAACAGGGCAGACGCTCCTCTCCGGTACCTTTGCCGACCGCTTCGAGGACTATGCCACCGATCAGTTCCCCCTGCGTGGTGAATTCCGTACCCTCAAGGCGTTTACCGCCACAGGGCTTTTGCACCAGCGGGATAATAACGGACTGTATCGGGTGGGAGATCATCTCGCCAAGCTGGAATACCCCATGAATGAATCCTCTCTCGAAAATGCCGCGACCCGTTTCGGCTATCTTTATGAAACCTATCTCAAAGAGGCAGGTGCCCGCGTCTATTTCTCCCTGATTCCGGATAAAAACTTCTTTATGGCAGCGCCCAACGGTTACCCCTCGATGGACTACACCGCCTTTGCCGATGATCTGCAGCAAAAGCTGCCCTACATGAAGTACATTGATCTCTTTGATCTTCTGGAGCTGGAGGACTATTATCGCACCGATGCCCACTGGCGGCAGGAAAAGCTGCTGCCGGTCGCCGCACGGCTGGCAAACGGCATGGGACTCACCCTCACCGGCAGCTATACCCAAAAGACGTTGGAAAAGCCGTTCTACGGCGTCTACTATGGGCAAGCGGCGCTGCCCATCGCACCGGAACCGATGAATTACCTCACCGGCGGAGCGATTGATGCCGCCACCGTCTATAACTACGAGACCGATACCACCGGCAGTGTCTATGATATGGAGAAGGCGGTGGGGCACGATCCCTACGAGATGTTCCTTTCCGGCTCGGTGTCGCTTTTGCGCATCGAAAATCCCCAAAACACCTCCGGACGGCGTTTGGTCATGTTCCGCGACAGCTTCGGCAGCAGCCTGACCCCGCTTTTGATAGAGGGCTACTCCTCGATCACGCTGGTGGATATCCGCTATCTCGCCTCCAATCGCCTTGGTAAATATGTTGACTTTACCGATTGCGATGTACTGTTCCTATACAGCACGGGCGTACTCAATAACAGCTCTACCCTCAAGTAATGCAAAGCCGCCCTCTCGGGGGGCGGCAATTATCTTGTTCCGTGCTCGGCTATCCTGTATCGGGCGCAAATGGGGTGCACTTGGGGGCGGTTGCTGCAACAGAAAGACGGCATGACCGAAGCCATGCCGTCTCAGATTTTTTTATAGGATTGCTTTACATGGGGCACCTTTCATGATGCCGCGCTTACTGCTCCTGCGTAGGAGCGCCGCAGCGGGGGCATACGCCGTTTTCCAGTTGAGCACCGCAGTTCGGGCAGAATCGGGCAGCGGGACGGACAGGCGTCTCCTGAACAGATTGTTGCGGCTCGTAAGCAGGCTGCGATTCCTTCGCCTGCTGCTTGCGCTGACGGGCAGCTGCCTTCAGCTCCTGCACATCGGGAACAGCAAATACATCATTGTTGCCGTCGCCGGACTGATCGGCAAGCTTGTGGTTGATGGCAATGACATTCTTCACCAGCAGAATGACCATCATCATCATTTCATAAGTAAGACGGACGATAATGGGACCAAGGATAATGTACAGCAGCCCGACGCCGCCCATCCATGTGTGACCGCCCACCCAATTTTCCTGGACGTTAAACAGCTGCAGCACACCAAATAGGATAACAAAGGCAGTGGAGAAAATGTACAGCGCCTGCAGGATCTTTTCCACCACGAGGAACTTGAAGTTGCAAAGGTCATGCAGGAATTTGCAAAAGCCGTTCAGCTTCTCCCGCCGTTTATCCGGCACGATGAAGATGAACGCCAGTACGGTTGCGGCGATTGCGAGAATAACCGCGATGATCATGAAAATCAGTTGCTTCATGGAATACACTCCTTTTCAATGATATGTAATTTTATGATAACAGCAAACAGTGCGGTTGTCAACATATGTTCCGCCAGCCTGCCGCCCCAACTGAAAGCCTGCGACACAACCCCAATACGCCC
>ULTN01028746.1_pt1 | contig 11823 bp, 10 predicted proteins | sample 1957681 | NCBI WGS metagenome assembly ULTN01 (sample SAMEA4835736, study PRJEB28245) | human gut metagenome | biome: gut microbiome; material: fecal sample | place: Denmark | collected 2008
TGGCATCACCACTGCTTGGAATATTTACAGTAACATCATTCGACCCGTCATAAGATACAGTAGACGAACCTGTAAAATGTAGCTTATGTTTTAAATTTTCGGGTTTCTGATAGGATTTATATTTTTCACATGCCATGTTATCACTCCTTTTCTTGTTTCCATTGGATGACAGGCTTATTTTTTACAAACACACATTTCTGTACCCATTTGTATCCGTCTTTCAAAGGAACGACATTTCCATCTTCATCTGTAGGTTTGTCTTCCACATTGATGGTTTCCGCAAACAGATTCAGTTTATCCAAGGAAAGATTGATTTCTTCTCGGTCTGCCAATGGGATGTATTCGATATAATTGTTCGGGTTTGCTTTCAAGTCTTCAATATCAATATTGTCTTTATGTTCCTTAAATTCGTGATAATCGTATGAGTATACTGTATGTTTTTCATCTGATTCAGTAGGAACATCCATAACAGGTTGTTCTTCTTCTTTTTCATTCAAGTACAGATACACATAGTAGTAATCATCAATCAATCGCACATCATAAGATGGCATTTTCATATTGCTGTATGTTTTCATTTGATATCACCTTTCTATCTTTATGTGTCAAAGTGTTAACGTTGTATTTGGTACGAAATTTATAGGAGTCTGAATATATTGTTATTCAATTGTAAGCAACTACTTGATAAGGCTTGTTTTAAACGTGTTCAGAGGCGTTTCTATCAACCGCATGAGTAATTCGTTGCCGATACGTTTTCGAGCCATACAAGCGGTTTCTGTCGGTCTATGGATTCATAGTATTTACGTATGTCCATCTTGCATGTATATCCGACTGACTCCATACAGAATATCTAGTCGGACGAAAGGAATTTATAATTATTAGCCGATAGACGATATCCAAGATACAAGAGAGAGAGTCCAAGGTCTTCAGCATCATTGTCGGAACCGCATAGTATCATTTCTTCTACTCCGTGGTCTCGTGAGACGGAGTCATATCTGTCTCCGTATCCAGTTGATGAACTTGCGTTTATATTGGTGATATAATGCACACCTTTGTTAAAGGCTACATCTCCGACATATCCATATTTTACTGTAAAGCTTCCGACTTTTTGATAGGTGCTTTCAAATTCCGACTGAGAGTCATCACCACCGTTCATGATTATTTCACGATTGGCAACATACACTGTTTTTAGACTGTTACCACCTAGTGTAATTACGCAATCTGACGGGATAACATATCCACCCACAAAGTATTCAACACCATTTATTCTAGTTGGATGTTTTTGGTCAATAACTACAGCACCGTCATGATGTCCAATGACTTCATCTGTACTTCCACTGAACCAATTGGTGGTAAACATGTACACTTTTTCACTTCCAACGTCTGCGGTTTGGAAAGGTGCTGTATCAAGCAAAATTCCTTTGTTATCGGCATCAATCGTAAAGATATCCACTACCTTTACACCATTACCATTTACATAAGGATGCATATTGGCATAATCAAAAGTAAAAACTCCATTGATTGTATATCCTACACATACACCACTTCCGATAACGACTTTTTCAGCGTGTTTATTTGTAAGTGGGAAGTAAGCCAAGCCATTGTGTTCTAATTTAGTAGAACTCTTGATACTTGGTGTGAAGTATATTTTGTTCCAGGAATTGGCACCTAACAAGTTTTGTGTATTTTTTGTCCCGTATTTAATGACTGTATCAATGATAGCTAAACTATACTTTCTGATACTTGCACCATAATATCCTTTGCCTTTTTGTTGGTACAGTTCATGCATATAGTTATACGACATTTTTTGTTCAGGCGGTAAGTTTGGCTGACTTCTTAGTTTCCCATCACTAGCAATACCACTGATATATTTCGAGTTGATAAAGTAAGGCATGACTGTGCCATCTTTTCGCACAGCTTGTTCCCATGGCTGTAGTCCTTCATGAGGGCTGTCTGATATCGTAAATACTGTCTTGTTGCCATTTTCACATGGTTCAACAGAGTACCAAAAAGTCATTCTTAGAACACCAACGTCTTTATTGCCTGTAGTTCCATAGTTGCTATCACCTTCCATAGCTGTAGGAATGGCAAAACCATCATCCTCTCTTACATAGTTACAATTCCACCATTGGAATAAAGGAATGTCTGCGTAATCGTCACGTCCTTCAACAGTGGCTGTAGATGGTTCACATACCAAGTTTTTATTACTTGATAGTTTTTCGCCTAGACTAGTTGGATTTACGTCATAGTTCCACACAGCTGTCTGATATATCTTTCCATCTCGTTTTAGATTTAATTGAGCAGAAATATAATCACTAAATTTAAAATTGATATCTACATTTTTATTGGAATCGGGAGTTAACGTCTTCCCGTTATAGGAAATAGATTTGATAGGAATTTGAGAATCAAATTGTTCTTGGCTTATAAAGTTCGTATCATTCGTCAATTCACTAAGTTTCTTTGGCAATTCACTTCTTTTTGCGTACTCACTCAAATCAATGTTGACTTCGTAGTTTTTAGGGTCCTGTTTTACACCATTGACTTTGATTGTCATGATAGGAACATTGACATTTACAGCATGATTTTCACTGTCAAAATCCAATGCACTTCCGTTTTGTTTGACAACCCAAATTGTTTTCAAAAGGATATCGTACAAGTCATGTTGTTCTGCAATATTTCCTACCACATTACCCCACTTTACTTTTAGTGTATTGGGGTCGTTGATACCAACTAGTTCATTTCCGTCAAAGACATACAAGACATTATCAGATGTAATCCAAGCATGGTTTCTATCCATATTTGTAATACTTGCCTTATCTTTGACAGGTACTAGCCAAAATTCACAATCTTCTGTATCAACGGGGATAATAACTTTTAGCTTATCATTACAGACTGTTGGTTTCATTACTTTCACCTGCCTTTAAGATATCGGAAAAACAAGAAGCACATTCTGTAATTTCTACACCCAAGAATTTAGTTAAAACTTTGATGAATTGCTTATTGATACGCAAGTATAAAGTAAGCAATTCTTCATCTTTATCGCTTGCTTGATATGATTCAAACACTGTATACATAGCCATGCTTAAATGTTTTACCAAGCACCATTGTTCCTTATCTCCATTGTTTCCATAGAGTTCATAAAGTTTTAACATTTCTTTTCTTCTGATATCTGCATATGTTTCTAGTTCTTCTTCCAAAGAATCAATTGCATTGATATGGTCTTCGGTATCGTTTTCTTTTACCATGCCATTTTCCAATTCAGAGATACGCTTTTCTAGCAATGTTTTCACGTGCAACTCCGCATTTGCAATCTGTGTAAAAGAACGAATCAAATCTTCTGCCATTCCGTCACTAGAGTGGATATTTTTCATTTTGCTTCTCCTTTTTCGCTAAATCTAAATAGTAATGTACTGTTTTACATTCCATATCACGTTTTATTTTTCTTTCTTTATCCCAATGCTTACTTCGGGTGATTAGATATTGTATTTTAGTTTGGTAGTCGTTCGGATGTTCTTTTATATGCTTTTCCATACGAACCAAACTTGGCGTATATTTTGTAATCATAAGTTTGAGTGGTTGTATTTAATGTTATGTACCAATGTCATAGAAAATGGTTTATCTCCAAACATTTCAATCGTCTTATATCCTGCATCTAAAATCTTGTCCGCTTCTTTTTTAGACATAAATTCCGTAGCCTTTAGTACGTCATAGTTAGACATTTTTCTATTTGGAAACATTCCATATCCATTACACCACCAACCATGGTATTGAGCCTTAAAATAAGGTGTAATATCTATACCCTCGATAAACATTTGCATTTTGCTTGGCGGTGTATCACCATTAGGAGAAATTATGATTTTAAAATCCCAACGTGAAAAAGAAATAAAATCATATGAAATAGGAATATGTACAACAGCGGGAGTCTCTCCACCGCCTATTGCTGTGTACTCGACTCCGACCTGTTCAACCATAGTATTTCTTCTTTGAAAAAGTTCATTATGCCTGTATTTTCTTTGAATATAAGCATGTTCCGCCAAAACTTCCAACGCTTGTTCGATAGAAATATTACTCATTCTTTGTGTACCTCTCTATCTATTTTAACAAATTTTTCTAGCGTTAGAGTTCCTGTTTGTGAACCATCACCATAGAACTTTCTTCCGAGTTTTGTTATATAAAAATCATTATTTAAAGTAAGCAGCTTTTTCATATAGTTTCCACAATGTTCCAACTTATAAATTGAATTATCATACATCAATCGTATTTTCATTCCAACTTCTAAATCTTTTGGCAATTCAGTTGTTGTTACTTCGATAGCGTATGTTCTTCTTGCGTTTTTCAATTTCTTAACCACCGCATCATAAACAGTTTTGGAAGCGTAAATTCTATCTTCGTCTGAAATAACTTTCTTTGTATTGTCGTTTGGTTCTCCGCCAATATCTTTATATCCGCCAGCGTTCTTATCCCAATATTCGGGTTTGAATCTCCAATAGCCTAAAATAGAACTACTAGATAATGTGACAATATTACAATAAGAAGCACCTTGGTTTTGACCGAAAACACTTATTGTTCCGTCCTCGTTATCTTGCACGACCATTGCGATGTGTGAATATGGAGTCTGACCACCCATACCAAATACCGCCCAATCACCAAATATAGGTGTTTCATCAGCACTTATTTTCATCATCTTTGCACTGTAGTCCATATTCCATATGTTATATGCATATCCATCTCCTGTAATGATTCCGATATCGTTACCGTAATCCATCATTACTTTTCTCCATAAGTCAACGCATTGATATGGTGCATTAGGTGGAAAACCATCTACATCTATAGATTTTCCATCATATGTATTTATTACGTTTTGTGGATTATATGTACCTGTGCTTTCGGATGTATTATCGTCAGTATCTTTTTTACTTCCGCTATCTTCTGATTTCCATTCGTTTTGTATTTTGCTTAATACAGTGTTAGCAACATCAATTCTGTGTTGATATTGCAAGTTTATTGAAGTGTCACCACGACCATAGTCTGCTAGATAGCACAAAACCATCCAACTCATATCTTTATCTGTAAATTGTGACCATTCATTAAAAGTGCAATTATATGTTGTTGTAGGTATCCATGGACCATTCGTAGCGTTTTGTGTCCATTCCTCTTCGATTTTCTTGCATTCAGCTAATCCATATTGTTCTACTTGATACCCTTTAGAATTAAGCCAATTTGTGATATTCGTATATGGAGTCCATTGCAACAATCCAAATCCCTCTCTATTTATAGGGTTTGAATTAGGGTCTAATCCTTGCCATATATTAGGGTTTCCTGTTGATTCTACCGCCATTACACCACATATAGCACTGATAGCGTTGTCTGACCACTTTCCTTTGAAATACTGGTAAAAAGCATGGAAGTTGTTATACATTTCATCTTCTGTAAGATAACGTTGCTCGGTTGGTATAACCCAATCAACACTTACGGCATCTGCATCTTCTGTAGCTTCTTCTGTTGTAAATGGTGATAAGTCGTTGAAAGCAAAACTTCCTTCCATAAAAATGCCACTTTCAATAGCGATTGATTCTTGGTCCAATACCGCATACTCTAATTGTTCGTTTGGGGCAATCTTAGGATTATCACCATAATCATAGTCACGTTCGTTGTTGATATTATTTGCGATGATAACAACAGGAAAACCATCAATCTGTAACTCTTTATTGTTATATACTTCTCTTAAACTTAAAGAAGTAACACCACCATCATTCTTTTCAGAATATACAGTTGCTTGATTAATGACACTCGAATAGTCTTCTCTAATTGTTGGTTCTGAAAGCAATTGGATGTTTCTTTTGCCACTCGGTAATTTAGATAGGAAATATGGAGTGTCTTCTCCAAACTTTCCAATATCTATCCTTTTTTCTTCGCTTAAACAAATTCTCCAAAATGATTCGGGTGTGTACTCGCAAGTTTGAGTAAGCACATCAAGCTTACCCAAACGACTGTACACATAATCAATGATTTCTTTCTTAGTATCTTCATCAAAATTCAGATTCCATCCATCTTCATATATGAATTCTTTCTTGTAATTTTCGTCTGTATATAGTTCATAAAAAGTTTTAAATTTAATAGCTAGGTTTGTAGAACATTGTTTATAGTTCCAAGTCTTGATAACGTGATTAAGAGTAACATCAATAGTTTGATTTTCTGTATTTGTGTCTATTCCATCAACTACAGTTAGAATTGAAATATCTCCAAAGTGAAGTCTCATCTTTTTTCTTCCTAAAGAAAGATATTCGTAAAATTCCATAGGAAGTGTCAATGAAATAGATGGAACTTCCATCAATTCGTAATTAATTTCAATCGGGTCAGATAAAAAGCAATTAAACCTTTTAATAGGTTTTTCATCTTCTGTTAAAATTTCAAACCATGGAGTATTCACTATAATTCACCTACTTTTTTTTGACCAACCCAATTGTTGCTATGTCTGATACGGGATGTACCTTTGTTCGTCTGACCACCTTCGGTCATTTTCTTGATATCTTGCCAACTACCATTCTTACGGATTCGAGTGCTTCCTGAATTTCGGTTACAAGTCAAGAATTTACCGCCTTTGCGAACTGCCCATGGTCGATACTCTTGAATGACTTGTTCGATGGTATAGATAACAGACATTTTATCGGTAGGTCTTTCACCTGTTAAACACACCTTTACATGCGTAGCATTTTCTTCAATGTTGATATCACATTGGTATTGTGAATACTGTGCAACATCAGTCCAATAGCTTCCATAACATAAGTTCCATGAATCTCCGTGACTGAAAATCTGTCTGTTGAATATTGTCTTCCAAGACTTTTGATTATCATTTGAAGTTTGAATATTCAAGATATAGTTGTATGTTCCACCAAATCTAACATAATGCTGTCCATACAAAACACTTCCATTAGAATCTAAAGCAAACCCGACTAAATTGATTTTCGTATGTATTGAGCCATTATCATTTTGACTGAAATTGATACCATACCCATATCCTGCATTATGAGCTTGAATCAGATTGGAAGAAAATGGTCCTGTGCTGTTAGGAGAACCCAACAACACAACATTGTTGTATGGACCATCATGCAAGTATCCACCCCAAAAATCTAGCCATGCCATTAGACACCACCAACTAAATCGTTCTCGGTCTCTCCGTTATTAGTACGGATAAAAGACGAACCATCTTGTGTTCCACCAAACAAGTTGATATTACCTGTAGCAATATTTCTGTTCCCATTCAGATATCCATCGAAGATATTCCCGTCTGTATGATTCCATGCACCACTGTCCGCCAGATTTTGTAACAACTTGGATAAAGCACTATTCATTTGACCTGTCGTTTCTTCTAGAGTATCCAAACGTGTATTCAAACGTCTTTCAATATCATCCAAGCGTTGTTTGATTTTGTTTATTTCATCCCAAATCTCCCAAATGTTTTCCCATTGACCGCAATCACCACTGATAATTGCATCTAACAGCTGCATGATATTATTCAGTGATTCCATTAATGCACTATCTAAATCACAACTGTTATACGATGGAATTCGCTCTACCATTCCGCCAATTAAACAGTCGTTCATATCGTTTAAATCTTGACAATTATTAAATCCATTTGATTCTTTCAAGCCTTTATCTTTTTTAAGGCTTGCACGCATATCATCTGTAATACCTTTTTGAACAAAGTCAAAATTGTATTTTTCCAATTGTTCACAAGAATTACATACGTCTTTATCTGTGATTATTGACATAAATTGACCTCGTTTCTATTAATCAACATCAGGCATATCACTACAGATAGGCATTGCCATTTTGTTGTTATTTTTAAATTTTGCCATTAAAGTGATTTCATCATCTTTTACCCAATCATCGTAAAGATAGAAGAATTGTAACCAATCCGTTTCAGCTCCAGCGGCAACTTTTCCTTTGATGTCTACAGCAACCGTTTTGTTTACATCTTCTTCAAAAGATTCGTTCGTTGTACGTTTATATACTTCTGTACCATTTGCTGTTGGAATCTTGATACTAATGGTTGGATATGTTCCACCATAGCTTTCTCCTGTGGTTGTGTACTTATACTTGCTTATAGTTACGGAACTAATTTGATATACAGCTTCATCATTTTTATTACGTTTCATACAGTAATCAATATATCCTGTGATGATTCCACTAGCTACTTTATTAGAGCCATTCCAATCTGAATATTTGTAAACGAAATTTCCTTTTCGGTCGATTGAAACAGATAATTCGGGGGTCGCTTGATGTATACTGTATTTCGTATCAATTTCTAAATTCGATGTAAACATACGTGCTTCAAGCCCACATAAAGCACAAATCAAAGCTTCATTAATGTTATATTGGTTTGCACCAAAATCTTTCATGAACTCTTTCCAATCACAACTTCTATAACTTGGAATCTTTTTTACAAGCTTGTTAATAAGACAATCGTCAGCTTTATGTAATGCCGAACAATTATCATCATCATTATCTGAATTAAATCCTTGACCATCTTCTAAACTACTGCACACATTGTCAGTTACTCCATTTGTGTAAAACTCACTAGAGTTTTCTTGCAAGTCTCCACATGTCGTGCAATAGATTCTTTTTTCTTTTGTTACATCAGTAACAGTATCATTTGTTTCTGCACCCATAAAAACCTTTCTAGTTGCTTATTTCATCAACTTTTATCCATGCACACCCCATCTTGCAACATGAACCCGATATAACGATTCTGTTTTGACCGTTGTTTATAACAAAACCTAAAGAGTCGGCTTTGATATTTACAATTGGAATGTCTTCTTCTTCGGAACATTCACTACATGAGTAATGCACTTCACCACTTTTATCAATTCTCAAAATCCCATCATAATCGCCATGTATCTGCATTTTATTTCCATTAATATCAATAATAGGGTCTTGCCATCTTCCGCTTACAATGACCTCTAAAGACGTTGTAGGAAGTACTGTACGTGATGTGATTATTTTTGCAATCATAGAATCACAATAATCTTCTTTACAAAGCTTTATTCCTTTGGTCTTGTCACCATAAAGTTCGTTTCCTTTTGCACAATCTATAACGATTTTAAAAGAATGTCCACAATTTAAGAACCCATGGAATAATTTGTTCTTATCCCATGAACACAATGAATAATCTTCTTTTAAATCACAATCACAAGCACATGAACATGTATCATCATTTCCCTTAAGACAATCAACACAACAGCTTACACAAGAATCATAATCATCATCAAAATCCAAACAATCCATGATATTACAAGTATCATACGGAATGATGAAAGTTGTTAACGGGTCGGCAAAATGCCATATTCCTTCATAAAGCTTGAAAGAAACATCAATAGAAAATGAATTGACATATTTTTCATAGCTTTCACTCATTGAATCAACATAAGCATACGCCCACATCAACCTTCCATCTTTTATGGACCATAGTTTACCTTGCTTTAAAAGATTCATGCTTGCCCATCTTCCGATATATCTTCTATCTTCTCTACGATATAAACGATAATCAAACTTAAGTGACATAGAGACGTCTTGTGCCTCTAAAAGCATAGATTCGCTTTTAAAAGGCACATAATCTCCATGAATATATGACAATGATGTTGTATTGACTTTAGTTGAAACAGAAGTTTCTGCTTTTTGCAACATTTCTTCCGATTCAAAAATTAAATCATTAAATTGTACGTATTGTCGGTAAGGGCTAAATTCGTAATCACACATCATACCGCAATAGCCCCCATAAATCTTTTAGCTTTAACATATCCATCACCACCATGAGCTGTTTTAGAGTTGATACTTACTTGTCTGTTGTCGTAGTTGTTAATCGTATTGTTGTTATTGATGTTATAGACTTTTGACATGTTATTTCCATTAGCATACTGCCTTGTCAAAGTATAGAACCAATTTTCGAGTTTTCCCGAATTGATAACGTCTAAGAAGTCAGTTCCGTATTTGTTAACAGAAGATTTTCTTATTACATATTCGCCTTGTGTCAACATAGCAGGTATAGTATCTGTTCCACGAGGCACAAATGCGGTTAACACACCACCATCTGCACGATATACAGGACCGCCTTTTGCTTTAAATAAAGTTTTTAGTGCTTTGTTAAACAAGTTAGCAAGATTGTATCCAGCACCACTACTTGATTTATTACCTTTTCTTCCCGAATTTGAAACAACACCACCGCCCGATTTGTGTACTTTTGCTTTTACAGTGAACGAAATATTACTACTGTCTAAAGCACTCTGTACACCACTTGCAATGTTATTTCCAATTGATACACCACAAGCATGTCCTAATCTTGGGAATGTTCCTAAAGCGTTGGTAATAGCATTTCTAACTTTTGTATGTGTGAATCCACCATCCGAAGTCAAGCCTTTACACATGTTATCTCCAAGCGTTTTACCTACGTTTTTAAATGCACTGATAACAGATTGGTTTGTTCCTACAGAAGTAACAAGAAGTAACATTCCATTATTCAATGTTTCTTTTACAGAATCATCTGTAAACCCTGTCATTAAACTTGTTCCAAGAGATTCACCTGTTTGAATAAAGTCAGCACTTAAAGTTGTTAATTGAGAAACTAGGTTCTTTATCGTATCTGTAAACGATTGGAATGGATTGGAATTTCCATCTGTTGGCTTGAATTCTTCACTCAATCCTTTGATTTTATTTAAGCAATCCCTAATCGCATCAATCTTTTGACCAAACGCATTTACATCAAATTGGGTAGTAGATACAGTCACTAAGTCAGTCAACGTTTGTTGGATAAAGCTGACTTGTTGTTGCATCTTTCCGAAGTTTCCTTTGTTTACAGAGTTTATCAATCCTTTTTCGACTGTATTTCCATCTTTATCTGTAGTATTAAATTTAGCTCCAACCAATTCATTGATTTTATCCATAGCAGTTCTTATGCTATTCATCTGGGCTATGAACCCTTGGCTTTCATCACCGATATTAAATTGTGTGTTGGCAATCTCCGATAAAGATGCTAATGCTTCTTTTATCGAGGCGATTCTGTCGCTCAAACCACCAAAATCAACTTTATTAATAGATTTTACTTTCTTTGTTTCAAAACCATTAATTGTCTCAATAGCTGTATTTAAATCGTTTAATTGAGATACCATCAAATTTGTATCAAATTGTGTTCCTGCTACTTCCGCTAAAGAAGAGATTGTTTCTTTTACAGCTTCTACTTGTTCCTTTAATTTTGTGTATTTCTGTTTAGAAATATTTTTAGCTGTTCCAGCCATTCCTTTGTCGTCTTTACCACTACTCATTAATGGCTGCAACGCTTTTTGTAAAATTTCTATATTCTCATTAAATGAATCTAAGTTTGAAACACCTTTTAATTTTTCATTCAATTGATTGATATTGTCTACTGATGTAATCAATCCTTGAACTGCTGTAGCAATGCCTTGATAACTATCTGATGTACTTCCTATCTTCTTGGCTATATAGTTGAAAGACGAAGTATCTTTCTCACCATCTTCTGTTCTAAAAGTAAGTACAGATAAAATATCTCTTAACGATAATAATTTCTGCTTGTATTGTGCTATGTTTTGACTGCTTAATTGCAATCCATCAAGTTCTTTTAATGATGTGGCAACTTTAACCATTGAAGAAATAAGTTCACCAAGTGTCTTTGTGTTACCTCTATTCTCTGCATTTATGACATTATCTTCATCTTTTCCAAAGAATTCTTTTCCATTGAATTCAGACAAGATATCTTTAATGTTAGAAAGTTTTTCTTTTAAACTCTTTTTAATATCCTTGTCAATATCAATA
>ULTN01021849.1_pt1 | contig 11809 bp, 8 predicted proteins | sample 1957681 | NCBI WGS metagenome assembly ULTN01 (sample SAMEA4835736, study PRJEB28245) | human gut metagenome | biome: gut microbiome; material: fecal sample | place: Denmark | collected 2008
AAGGGTCACTGCGTTTTTATTATTGATGATGTGCGTAAGGGAATAGGAACCGCCGTACTCGCCATCGATGGTCCAGCTAATGGAATGACTTGACTCGAAGGTGATATCCGAAGCCCGCCGCATTTTCACCAGCGGGCCATCATAATTCTGACTCATCAGGGCGCTCAGCATTGCCTGCGCCTCCAGTGCATTAAGGGGATTTTTGACCAGCAGCAACTCGTACATGCCATCGTCCAGCAGTACCCGCTCAGGGTCAAGCTTCAGCACGCCGCCCAGAGAGATGGTATTGGTGACAGCGCCAAAGAGAAAGTCGTCCTCAAAGGCTTCGCCATCGGCAGTAATTTTAACATGGATCGGTTGGATCTTGCCGAGGCTTTTGGCTCCCTCCAGAATATAGGCAAAGTGCCCCAACGCATTTTTTATCTCCTGTGGAGTGGCATAGCTGGTTTCGGTAAAGGCACCAAATGCGGCGATGTAATTAAAGTAGCGGTCGTTCAGGGAACCTACGTCCATGTGGAATTCTCTGCCGGTGACGGCGTGCAGAGCAGCCTCCTCCACGCGGGTGGGCAGGTGCAGGCTGGCAGCAAGGTCATTGGTGGAACCAAGCGGGATATAGCCCATTGGCCGGCGATCCTCCCGCTGCATCATACCGCTGACCATCTCATTCAAGGTACCATCGCCGCCGCAGCAGACGACCAGATCGTAAGCGCCGGCGTCCTCTATGACCTTACGGGTACAGTCCAGACGCGCACGGGTGGGGTAAACGGTGACCTCGTAATCGTGATCGGAAAAGACCCGGACCATTCGGTAAAGTTCGGTCTGCGCCTGATTGCGTCCGGCAAAGGGATTGATAATAAATAACAGCTTTTTCATTATGCGTTCTCCTATGTTTTCTCCTTATCGTCTGTTAGTGGGAGGAATGCAGGCGAAGACAATGCGGCAACCGCGCCAGGCTGACAAAGGCAAGCCTGCCGCTATTCAGCGATAGGCATCAAGGACGCTTTGCAGATAGTCGCAGAACTGCTGCACGATCGGCTGCGGGGAAAGAATTTTGACCGGAGCACCAAGACCGGTGAGCCATGCAAAGAACTGCGGACTGGGGACGACCTCCACCGTGACAGTGAAGCCGCCCTCTCGGTCCGGAGTAAGGATCAGCTCCCGCCCAAAGCGGTCAAAGACGATATTCGACATGGAGAATTCAAAGCGCAGGGTGACCTTCTGCGGCTCGCCCCCGTACATGCCAAAGACCTTTCGGGAATAGGCAGCAGGATCAAAACCGGCAAAAAGCTCCTTCCCCAGTCGTTCCTCGCCGGTCTGGGTAATGGATTCCATCTTGTCCACCCGGTAATGGCGGCGCTCGGCGTGCTCGGCATCGTAGCCGACAAGATAGTAGTTTTCATCGTCCCACAAAAGCGCCCACGGGCTGATCCGGTAACGCTTGCCCTCATGACGGTATTTCTTTTTTCCGTTCATATCCCAGTCAAAGTAGCGGAATGTGATGCGGCTGCCGGCGGCAATGGCACTGTGGAGAGCATCGACATTGTAATAGATGCTTTCATTCATATTTTTGATGCGGTGGGTGACATAGACCTGCCGGCGGAGCGCCTGTGCTTCGTGACGGCTTGCCAGCTTTTCCAGCTTGGCAATCAGCTCGTTGCTTTTGCGCAGAGAAAGGAACTTACTGCTCTGCACGGCGTCTACAAGCAGCTTCAGCTCGGGAAGCTGGAACTCCCGGTTGGCGATAAAGTAGCCGCCGTCCTGCGCCTTGCGGTACTCAATATCCAAGCCGTAACTGCGCAGTCCGTCAATGTCATCATAGATGCTTTTGCGCTCAGCGGCAATATCGTGACTGGCAAGATAGTCGATCATTTGAGAAACGGTGACAGGGTGTGCTTCGTCGGTATTCTCCAGCAGGAACTGCCGAAGATACAGACACTTGAGCTTCTGGTTGGCGGAACGAGCCATAGGGAGCCTCCTTTACCGCAGATTTTATGCCTCTATTTTACCACAGGGCAGTGGGAAATACAATGGACAAAGCCCCATAAGGGGGACAAAGAGAAGCATCATCGTTCATACGCCCGGCTTTCATTTTGGCGGGCGGTCATGGCAGGAAAAAGACACCTCCGCAAAGAGGTGTCTTGGTTCATATGGTGATTATTTGCCGCAGCACTTTTTGTACTTCAGTCCGCTGCCGCAGGGACAGGGATCGTTGCGGCCGGGCTTCTTTTTATCGGCTTTCATGGGGATTTTCTTCACGGTGCCGTCCTCACCGGTGGCAAGGGGCTTCATGGTCTGCTCCCGCTTGATCTCGGTTTGAGGACGGGGACGAATGGTAAGCAGCATCTTGACGGTGTTTTCCTTGATGCCCTCGATCATCTGATCAAACATCTCGAAGCCCTCCAGACGGTAGGCAACAACGGGATCCTGCTGGGCATAGCCGCGCAGACCGATACCGCGCTTGAGCTCCTCCATGGCGTCGATGTGATCCATCCACAGGGTGTCGACATTCCGCAGCAGCACTACCCGCTCGATCTCCTCAAAGGCATCACCGAACAGCTCCCGCTGGGCGTCATAGCGAGTCGCTGCCTTTTCCTGCAAAATCTCAGCGATATCGTCACGGCTCATCTGCCGCAGCTCCTCCAGCGAATAGCGCAGGTCGTTTTCATCGGTGATCCAGCCCATAAAGCGGTCACGCAGACCGTCAAGGTTCCATTCCTCGTGGTTCTTTTCGTCAACAAGATACTGCTGTACGCTGGTGGCGATATATTCCTCCATCATCTTGCGGATACTGTCGGAGACCGATTCACCGTCCAGCACGCGGCGGCGCTGGGAATAGATGATTTCGCGCTGGCGGTTCATGACGTCATCATATTTGAGAACGTTTTTACGCATCTCAAAGTGCATACCCTCGATGCGTGCCTGCGCCGACTGAATGGAATTGGAGAGAACCTTTGCTTCGATGGGCATATCATCATCAACACCCATGGTGTTCATCAGCGCCTGCAGGCGCTCGCCGCCGAACAGCCGCATAAGGTCGTCCTCCAGCGAGATGACAAACTTGGTGGTACCGGGGTCGCCCTGACGACCGGCACGGCCGCGCAGCTGATTATCGATGCGGCGGCTTTCATGCCGTTCGGTACCAAGGATATACAGACCGCCGACGGCACGCACCTTGTCGGCTTCGGGCGCAATTTCTGCCTTGTATTTTTTTAGCAGCTCCTGGAAGTGGGCACGGGCGGCAAGGATCTCCTCGTCCTGCGTTTCGCCGTAGGCAGTGGCTTCGTAGATCAGCTCCTCCTCCATACCCTCCCGGCGCAGGGCGTCCTTGGCAAGGTATTCGGCGTTTCCGCCCAGCATGATGTCAGTACCGCGTCCCGCCATATTGGTGGAGATGGTAACGGCACCGGCTTTACCTGCCTGCGCGACGATCTCGGCTTCCTTCTCATGGAATTTGGCATTGAGAACCTCGTGAGGAATGCCGCGCGCCTTGAGAAGCTTGCTGATCATCTCCGACTTTTCGATGGAGGTGGTACCCACCAGAATGGGCTGGCGGCGGGCGTAGCAATCCGCTATGATATCCAGAATGGCAGAATATTTGCCTTTTTGGGTCTTGTAAACGGCGTCGGGGAGATCCTGACGGGCGAGGGGCTTATTGGTGGGCAGCTCCACAACGTCCAGACGGTAGATGTCCCTGAACTCCTGTTCCTCGGTCATGGCGGTACCGGTCATACCTGCCAGCTTATCGTACATTCTAAAGTAGTTCTGGAAGGTGATGGTGGCAAGGGTGCGGTTTTCCCGCGCGACGGTAACGTGCTCCTTGGCCTCGATTGCCTGATGCAGACCGTTGGAATAGCGGCGGCCGATCATCAGACGACCGGTGAATTCATCGACGATGATGACCTCGCCGTCCTTGACGACATAATCAATATCCCGCTGCATGACGCCGCGGGCGGCAATCGCCTGATTGATATGATGGGCAAGGGTGAGGTTTTCGGGATCATTGAGGCTTTCGATACCGAAATACTGCTCCGCCTTGCGGGCGCCCTGCGGGGTGATGGTGGCGGTACGCGCCTTTTCATCGACGATGTAATCGGCGTGGACGTCTTCCTGATCGTCCTTGGCGTCCATTTCCTTCACACGCAGGGGGGTAAGGGTGGCGGCGAAGCGGTCGGCCTTTTCATACAGGTCGGTGGATTTTTCACCTGCACCGCTGATGATAAGGGGGGTACGGGCTTCATCGATCAGAATGGAGTCCACCTCATCGACGATGGCGTAGCTCCAGCCGCGCTGGACGCAGTTGCGCTTATAGACCACCATGTTATCCCGCAGGTAGTCGAAGCCGAATTCGTTATTGGTGCCGTAGGTGATATCGGCGGCGTAGGCTGCCCGCTTTTCATCGGGGCTCATGCCGCTGACGGCAAGCCCGACGGTAAGACCCATCCAGCGGTAGAGGTTGCCCATCCACTCGCTGTCGCGGCGCGCCAGATATTCATTGACGGTGACAACATGGACGCCCTTGCCGGCAAGGGCATTGAGGTAGGCAGGCAGGGTGGCGACCAGCGTTTTGCCCTCGCCGGTCTTCATTTCCGCAATGCGCCCTTGATGCAGAATGATACCGCCCATGACCTGAACGGGGAAGTGACGCATACCAAGGACGCGGTCGGCGGCTTCGCGGCAGGCGGCGAAGGCTTCCGGCAGAATATCCTCAAGGGTCTTGCCGGAAGCAAGCAGCGCCTTGAAGCGGTCGGTTTCACCCTGCAGGGTCTTATTATCCATCTGGCGGTAATGCTCCTCCAGCGACAACACGGCATCAACCTGCGGACGGATCCGCTTTAATTCCTTGGCGCTGTACGAGCCGAACAGTTTATCTACGAGTCCCATAGTCGGAATTCTCCTTTTCTCAGAGAGGTGTTATTGGGGCGGGCATTCCGCAAAAAGCCTGCCGGACGACGGAGGAGCACGGCGGACACATAACAGCAGCGGGGGCTGTCCGACGGGGCCGCCGTTCCTCTCAACCATATCATTTTACCGCCGGCGGGGGGCTGTGTCAAATAAAAGAGGAGGACAGGCTGTGGATAAACTGTAAATTTTTGCGCGGCACGGGAAAATTTACGCTCTTTGCCGGAAATTCCGACAAAATATTGCGTAAAACCCCTTGCAAAAAATAGAGATAGTCTCTATAATAAACATGTATTGTTATTTTAATCACAATGTAATTTCAGCGACAAAGTCTGTTCGGAAGGAGAATGTGCAATGAACTATTCCCACGAAGTAGAGAACATGTGTCCGGTCACCAAGGGGCCTCACCACGGTCCTGCGCCGATTCCGGAGGAGGGACGCTGGGTAAAGTCGTACCAGATCAGCGACATCTCCGGTCTTTCCCACGGCATTGGTTGGTGCGCGCCGCAGCAGGGCGCCTGCAAGCTGACCCTCAATGTCAAGAACGGCATCATCGAGGAGGCGCTGGTAGAGACCATCGGCTGCAGCGGCATGACCCATTCCGCCGCCATGGCAGGCGAAATCCTGCCCGGCAAGACGCTGCTGGAGGCACTGAACACCGACCTCGTCTGCGATGCCATCAACGTGGCGATGCGTGAGATCTTTAAGCAGCTTGCCTATGGCCGCAGCCAGACCGCCTTCAGCGAGGACGGTCTGCCCATCGGCGCTTCCTTGGAGGATCTGGGCAAGGGGCTGCGCAGCCAGACCGGCACCATCTTCTCCACCGGCGCCAAGGGTGTGCGCTATCTGGAGCTTGCCGAGGGTTACATTACCAAGGTGGCGCTGGACAAGAACGGCGAGGCCATCGGCTACCAGTTTGTACGGCTGGGCAAAATGATGGAGGATATCCGTCATGGCAAGAGCCCCGCCGAGGCATACGAGAAAAATCTCGGTACCTACGGCCGCTTTGCCGATGCACCCAAGTACATTGATCCCAGAGAAGAATAAGAGAAGGAGGACACGACAATGGCAAAATTTGAAGGACAGGAAAGACGGATGCCCGGCATCAATGCCTGCCTGAAAGAGTACGGAATGAATACCCTGGAAGATGCCCGTGACCTCGCTCTGGCACACGGCATCAATGTGGAGGAAATCGTAAAGGGCGTACAGCCCATTGCCTTTGATAACGCTGTTTGGGCTTATACGCTGGGCGTGGCGCTGGCACTGAAAAAAGGCGTAAAGAGTGCCGCCGAAGCCAGTGAGATGATCGGCGTGGGCTTGCAGGCATTCTGCGTACCCGGCTCCGTTGCCGAGCAGCGTCAGGTAGGCTTAGGGCATGGTAATCTGGGCGCCATGCTGCTGCGTGATGAAACCAAGTGCTTCTGCTTTTTGGCAGGACACGAATCCTTTGCGGCGGCGGAGGGTGCCATCGGCATTGCCCGTAACGCCAACAAAGCCCGCAAGGAGCCGCTGCGCGTGATTCTGAACGGTCTGGGCAAGGACGCTGCCTATATCATCAGCCGCATCAACGGCTTTACCTATGTAGAGACCGACTTTGACTTTGCCACCGGCGAGGTGAAGGTCGTGCGAGAGGTCGCCTTCGGCGAGGGTGAGCGCGCCAAGATCAAGTGCTACGGCTGCAACGATGTTCTGGAGGGCGTAGCGATTATGAAGCTGGAGAAGGTCGATGTTTCCATTACCGGCAACTCCACCAACCCCACCCGCTTCCAGCATCCCGTTGCCGGCACCTATAAGAAATGGTGCTGGGAGAACGGCGTCAAGTACTTCTCGGTGGCAAGCGGCGGCGGCACCGGCCGTACCCTGCACCCCGATAACATGGCGGCGGGCCCGGCCTCCTATGGTCTAACCGACACCATGGGTCGTATGCACGGCGACGCCCAGTTTGCCGGCTCCTCCTCCGTCCCCGCACATGTGGAGATGATGGGACTCATCGGCATGGGCAATAACCCCATGGTAGGCGCGACCGTTGCCTGCTCCGTGGCGGTATATCAGGCGCTGAACAAGTAAATCCCCCCAAAACAAATAAGACGCAGGGCTTCTCCCCAAAGGGACGCGCTGCGTCTTTTTTTGTGCTGCTGTATTTTTTGCGGGGGAGATGTGGTAGAATGAGGGCAGAGGCTAGGGGGGAAGGGCCGCCCGCAGGGCGCTCCGGCGCAGCCGGAGCAGGGAGCGGCGCAGCCGCTTCCGGCCCGCCCGTGGGCGGGCCGCCCTGCGGGCGTATTTTGCGGCTTGCAGCAACCGGCCAAGGCGGGTATCGTGATTTTCATGGCACGGAAAAGCAGGGCGGAGACAAAAAATCCGTACAAAGTACGAGTGGTACGGAAAAGTGGAACGCTTCGCAACCGGCGGTTGACAGATTTGATGGTCGGATTGGTGGTGCGCAACCGTGCCGAATGGTAGGATAACGGCACAGAGACGGAGAAAAGATGCCGTCCGGAATAAAGGAGGGTACGAAGAATGATACTGGCGGATAAAATTATTGATTTGAGAAAGAAAGCGGGCTGGTCGCAGGAGGAGCTGGCGGAAAAGCTGGCGGTCACGCGGCAGTCGGTTTCCAAATGGGAGGGGGCGCAGTCCATTCCCGATATGGATAAGGTGGTGCAGATGAGCCGTCTGTTCGGGGTGACGACCGACTACCTGCTGAAGGACGAGATAGAGATAGCGGAGCCGACGGTAAACGCAGACGACCGTCAGCCGCCGCTGCGCCGTGTAACGATCGGCGAGGCTTCCGATTATCTGGCACTGCGGCGCGCCGCCGCCCCAAAGATGGCACTGGCGACGATGCTGTGCATTTTTTCGCCCATTGCGCTCATCGGGCTGGCGGCGGTAAGCGAGCTTTCAGTCTCGATATTTCCCATTCGGAAAGATGCGGCAGCCGGTATAGGGCTGTGCGTGCTGCTGGTTCTGGTCGCCGTTGCGGTGGTGCTGTTTATGGACTGCGGAAATAAAGCGAAGGAATATGATTTTTTGGAGAAGGAGCCGTTTGAGACGGAGTACGGCGTGGCCGGCATGGTAAAGGAACGGCAGAAAGCCTTCAAGCCGACCTATGACCGCATGAACACCATCGGCACGGTGCTGTGTGTCCTTTCGTTTGTGCCGCTATTTGCGGTAATGGCATTGATGCATGAGGACTTTTTTATGACGATGGCGGTGTGCTTGCTGCTGGCGGTGGTCGGTGTCGGCGTGTATTTCTTTGTGTATGGCGGAACCATTAACGGTTCGATGGAAAAGTTGCTGGAGGAGGGCGACTACACCCGCAGCGAAAAATCCCGGAAGAACGTCACCGGACCGGTGAGCGTGATTTACTGGCTGGCAGTAACGGCGGTCTTTCTGATTGATACCTTTGGGCCCAACGGCAACGGACAGCCCAGGTACAGCTGGATCATCTGGGCGGTGGCAGGCGTGCTGTACGCCGCAGTTCTGGCGGTGGTGAAGCTGATAAGAAGCCGGAAATAACAGCATTGGGAAAAAGTGCCAAAAGGGGCTTTTCCTTTTTGCAAATTCCCGTCAGATACCGTCGTTTGTGCCAAAGGAGGACATTGTTCTTAAGGGGAAATGCCGATGGAAATATCTGTGTGGATATGGTATGCTGAGGAGGAGAGAGGAAAACAGAAAGGAGACGAACATGAACGATAAGCTGGAGAAAAAGGAATGGTGGGATCTGCTGAAAGGAGCCTCCTTCTTTGCGGTTGTGCTGACATTGATAGTGAACGAATACAGCTATAAAAGCATGGACAGCACCATCTATGTGATAGCGTGTGTGGCGGAATTGTTGATTTTTTTGACTGCCATTGGGGTGGACTATGTGCGGTATGTGGTAATAAATGAGCCGATAAAGAAAATGGAACCGGAGAAGATGGAACGGCGGAGAAAGCGTTTGAAGTGGGAGACAGCAATTTATGTGGTGCTGGCGCTGGCGGTGTTCTTCTGGCGGGTGATCACGGGGAATTATCTTTTATTCCAATAAATGAAGGTACGAGTAAGGGCGCGAGAATTGACAAAGGGGCGGCGGCTGGGCTATAATCAGCTATCATGATGTCGGCGGATTTTTGCCGGAGAAGGAGAACCCATGTCGGATTTTTACCCCTTTGCACCGCGGGAAAGTGAGCTGCAGGAATACAGAAAAGACGCACGCCGATGCTTCAGCCGCATCGGGTGGGCATGCTTTGCCATGATGGGGGCGGCGCAGGTGGGTGCGCTGCTGCTCATGATGGGGTGCCAGTGGCTTGCCATACGGGGCAGCCGGGTGATGATTGCATTTATCCAGAGCGACTGGTTCCAGTGGGTCATTACCGATGCGGCGAACTATGGGTTGGGGCTGCCGTTGCTGCTGCTGATCCTGCGTCCGCTGCCGAAGCCTGCCGCCCTGCCCCGCCGGAGGGTGACGGGTAAGCAGTTTGGTGCGCTGGCGCTGGTAAGCTATGCGGTGGTGTATGTTTCCAACCTTATCGGATTGGGCGTGAACGCCGCCATAAGCGCCCTGCGGGGGCAGCAGGCGGGCGAGCCGCTGCAGAATATGGTATCAGGCACCAACCCGTGGATTATCTTCCTGTTCGGTGTGGTGATCGCGCCCCTGATAGAAGAATGGATCTTCCGGAACCTGATCCTGCGGCGACTGGCACCGTGGGGGGAACCGCTGGCGATCTTCGGCTCGGCATTTTTGTTCGGTTTGTTTCACGGCAACTTCGGGCAGTTCTTCTACGCCTTTGCGGTAGGGTCGGTATTTGCCTATGTGGCGCTGCGCACCGGCGGGATCCGCTATACGGTGGTGCTGCATTTTCTGGTTAATTTTTTCGGCATGACCGTTTCGCTGGCGGTGGACGGCAATTTGCTGCTGACGGCGCTGTACGGCTGGCTGGTGCTGATAATGGTAGTCGGAGGGACGATGATCCTGTGGCGGCACCGCAAAAAAATAAAGCTGCGGGAGGGCGCAAGTCCGATTCCCGCAGAGGAAAAGCGGGGCTTGTTCCTTGGCAATGCCGGCATGATTGCCGTGATGACACTCGGCGGTATCCTGATGCTGTATGTGGCGTTCTGGAGCTGAATATAAAAGCAAAAGCTGCCTGCGGGCAGCTTTTTTGCTGCGTAAAACTCCTTGTCAATTTGCACCAATCCACCGGGGAAAGTTTGTGAAAGATGTGGCAAGCCTACGAAAATTAAAAATCCGCCAGGAACCCCTTGCAGGCGATAGGAATAAGTGATAAACTGCAAATGTAAACAAAATATGACCAAAACTCATATATGCCCGATAATATGGTTCGGGCGTTTCTACGCCGGTCCCGCAAAGACCGGCACTATGGGTGTTCCGATCCGTCCCGCCACAGCGGGAGGGGTTGGCTTTGCTTTTTGTTGACGGCTGGCTGGAACACTCATTCTGAAATGAGACCGGTCGGCATTTTGTTTTGTCCGCTTCAGTATTTTTTATAAGTAAAAGGAGCAATACTATGGAAAAGCTGTTTAAGCTGAAAGCGCACGGCACCGATGTGAAAACTGAGATCCGTGCAGGCATTACCACCTTCTTTGCGATGGCGTACATCATTTTCGTCAACTCCAACTATCTTTCCATGACCGGCATGAACAAGACCGGCGTTATGGTAGCGACCTGCATTTCTGCTGCCATCGGCTGCCTGCTCACTGCGTTCCTTGCCAATGTGCCCTTCTGTCAGGCACCCGGCATGGGTCTCAACACCTTCTTCACCTTTACCGTATGCTTCGGCATGGGCTATACCTGGGAGCAGGCACTGGCGATCGTATTTATCTCCGGTCTGCTGTTCCTCGTCGTGACCGTCAGCCCCCTGCGCAAGAAGATCATTGAGGCGATCCCCGCTTCCCTGAAGGCTGCTATTTCCGCCGGTATCGGCTTCTTTATTGCCCTTATCGGTATGTTCAATGTCAATATCGTTACCGCCTTCGGTTCCGGCGAGGCCGGCGCCTACACCGATATGGGCAGCATCACCAAGGGTGCGGCTCTGCTGGCCCTTATCGGTTTGGCGATCACCGCTATTCTGGTTGCCTACCGCGTAAAGGGTGCGATCTTTATCGGCATCATCGCTACTACCCTCATTGGCTTCCTTATGGGGCAGACCACCATTCCCGAGAGCTTTACCGTAGCCGGAATCGGCGAGGCATTTGGCAAAGTCGCCCTTAAGCTGGACTTCTCCGGTGCTCTTTCCGCCGGCGGCATTGTTCCTTTCCTCACCGCTATCATCACCTTTGCCATCTGCGACTGCTTTGATACCGTCGGTACCCTGCTGGGTACCGCAGGCAACGCCGGAATGCTGGACGAGAACGGCAACTTCCCCGGCGGCGACCGTGCCCTGATTGCGGATGCCATTGCCACCTGCACCGGCGCTTTGATCGGCACCTCCACCGTTACCACCTTTGTTGAGTCCTCCACCGGCATCGAGGACGGCGGTCGTACCGGCTTGACCTCCATGACCACCGGCATTCTGTTCGCACTGGCTGTTATTCTGGCTCCCGTGGCGGGCATTGTTCCCTCCGCTGCCACCGCTCCCGCACTCATCATCGTCGGCGTATTCATGATGAAGGGTGTGCTGAAGATCGACTGGTCCGATATGGAGACTGCGATCCCCTGCTTCCTGACCATTGCCATGATGCCCTTTGCCTACTCTATTGCGGACGGCATCGGCTTCGGCATTATCTCCTACACCCTCATCAAGCTGGCACGCGGCAAAGCGAAAGAGGTTCCCGTACTGATGTACATTCTCTCCGTTCTGTTTATCCTCAGCTATGTACTGCTGGCGACCACCGCTGCCTGATAAGGCAAAATAAATTTCCGACCGCTCCGGCTTTTCAGCCGGGGCGGTTTTTATATGGGGAGGGAGAGCTT
>ULTN01031678.1_pt1 | contig 11638 bp, 9 predicted proteins | sample 1957681 | NCBI WGS metagenome assembly ULTN01 (sample SAMEA4835736, study PRJEB28245) | human gut metagenome | biome: gut microbiome; material: fecal sample | place: Denmark | collected 2008
GCGGCTGCTGCAAAAGGCGGCGCTGTTCACCACCGTGCTGGATATGCCTGCCGGAGCCATCGAAACGCTGCGGGAGCACTATGCCGATGCGCTTTTACCGGAGGAGCCGCAGCCGGTGCCGGAGCTGCCGGATCGGGAGCCGGAGCCGCCGGCGGAGAAACCGTCCGCCGAAAAAGCGCCGGAGGTGCCGGAGGAATACCGCGGCACAGTAACCGAGCTGACCATGACCGGAGAGGAAAGCCCCGCTTATATAAAATGGAACCATGCGTGGATCCGCAATTATACCAAGCTGCCGGCAGCAGAGGTGCAAAAGGTGCTGGAAACGCCGAACAGGGTCACAATCGACCCTAAAATCACCGCGCCGCAGATTTTACTGTTCCATACCCATGCCACCGAAAGCTATGAGCAGTACGACAGCGCCTCCTTCGATACAAGAAATACCTGGCGGGATACCGACAACGAAAGCAATATGGTCGCCGTGGGGAATGTGCTGGCGGCGGGTCTGGAGGCACCAGGGCTGCCGGTGCTGCACGATAAAACCCAGCATGATAATCCCGCCTATACCGGCGCGTATCTCCGAAGCACCAAAACAATAAAAAGCTATCAGGAAAACAACCTCCATCTGCGGGTACTGCTGGATATTCACCGTGACGCCATTCTGTACAGCGATACCGCTATCGCCAAAACGGTGTCGGTGGTGAACGGGAAAAAGGCAGCGCAGCTGATGATCATAGCGCCCTACGATGACGGAACGCTGGGTCTTCCGCAGTGGCGGGAGAATTTCCGCTTTGCGGTGGCATTGACCGATGCCATCGAGGAAAAATATCCAAACCTGTGCCGTCCGGTTTTTTTTTGCAGCCGCTCCTATAATTATGCCTGTTCCGACGGGGCGCTTCTGTTAGAATTCGGAACGAATGGAAACACACTGGAGGAGGCAGAATATACAGCGCAGCTCATTGCTCCCATCATCGCCGAGGTGGTAAGCGGCAGGGGAGGATAACCCTGCGCCGGCTGCCGCTCGGACGGCTTTTGCAAAGGAGAAACGGATATGAAAAAGGAAAAGGCCGAAAAAACAAAACGGCGCGCACGTCGGCAGCGTCGATGGGCGGCATTGCTGATTGCGCTGATGCTGACAGGGGGTGCCGCCGCCCTGCGGCAAACAGCAGCGATCATGGCGGAGGAGACCCGATGCGGGCAGGCTTTTGCCGCCGTCACGCCGCGGGAGGGCGCCTTGGATTTTACGATACTCGGGCAGCAGGGAAGCGTGCCCTATGCCCGCTGGGGAGAAGAATGGAAGGCGAATTTGACGGCTTTGCCGGCGGCAGGCAGACTGCTGCTGTGGGGCAGCCATGCGCTGAAAACTCTGTTGGAGCAGGATTTTTTGCCGATTCTCGATAGTTTTATGCGTTAGCGCTTGCATTTGGCGGCGGTTTTCGTTATAATATATCCGTTGCCGTGCCGGTGTGATGGAATGGCAGACGTGACGGACTCAAAATCCGTTGGTAGCGATACCGTGTGGGTTCGAGTCCCACCACCGGCACCATGGCGAGTGTTCTTGCAGCATTTGAAAAGCTGTGAGGGCACTCGCTTTTTTCCTGCCTATCGAGAATAGCGGAAAAGTGTTGTCGAGGGTGCCTCGGATCAGCCGCTCCATGCCAGCCCCATTGTACCAAAAGAACCGATGGCCGCACCATAAAGGATTCAAGCCCCCAATCCATCGCTTTCCGCCCCGCATATAAAAAATACAATTTGCGGGTAACAACAAAATATATTACACAATAAAAAGGCGGGGAGAAAAGAATATCCATTGGTTAGTTGACACTAACCGCAAGTAATGCTATACTTTGGAGCAGCAGCAAAAAGTGATGCTTTCTTGCGGAGATCAGCCGAAAACGCTAAATGACGCAAGAATTGCTTTGGGAAGGGCGCCGCAGGAATGCGGCTTTTCCAAGGCGCAGCGGTTAGCCTTGCCTAACTGAATGGCGCATATGTGTCCGTCAGAGAGATCTCACGCTAATCGGAAGTGAGGGAATTTCTGCTGTATCGAAGAAACAAATCATACTGCAATGCAAAGGCGGTGAGACAAATGGAAACCTTTCTCGGAATCATGATCCCTTTCTTGGGTACAACACTGGGCTCGGCCTGCGTGTTCTTTATGAAAAAATCTCTCGGCGATCTGGTGCAGCGCGCCCTTGCCGGCTTTGCCGCCGGGGTGATGGTGGCGGCGTCCATTTGGAGCCTGCTGATCCCTGCCATCGAGCAGTCGGAGGACATGGGCAAGCTGTCCTTCCTTCCCGCCTTTATCGGCTTTTGGGTCGGCGTGCTGTTTTTGCTTTTGCTTGACCGTCTGATCCCCCACCTTCACATTGGAAGCGACCAAGCGGAGGGGCCGAAAAGCAGGCTTGGGCGCACCACCATGATGGTGCTGGCGGTGACACTACATAACATTCCGGAGGGCATGGCGGTCGGCGTGATGTATGCCGGCTTCCTTGCGGGGAACGCACAGATCACGGCGGCAAGCGCACTTGTCCTGTCGCTGGGCATCGCCATTCAGAATTTTCCCGAGGGAGCCATCATCTCCATGCCGCTGCGGGCAGAGGGAGAGAGCAAGGGTAAGGCGTTTTTCGGCGGCGTCCTTTCCGGCGTAGTGGAGCCCATTGGGGCGGTGCTGACGCTTCTTGCGGCACAGCTGGTGATTCCGGCGCTACCCTATCTTTTGAGCTTTGCCGCAGGCGCCATGCTCTATGTGGTCGTGGAGGAGCTGATCCCCGAAATGTCGCAGGGGCGGCACTCCAACCTTGGAACAGTTTTCTTTGCGGCGGGATTCAGCGTCATGATGGTGCTTGATGTGGCGCTGGGGTAGGATTTATTGAAAGAAGGTACAAAGATAGTTCGAACAACTGTTAAGCGCATTCCGATTCCGGTGCTCCGGCTATCGGTCTGACCGAAAGGCAACGAGCATAGCCTCCGCATGGAGCAGCCGGCAAAGCATCATGCGGAACCCCGATAGCGGCAGCCGTTCCCTTATATCTTTATCTTTTTTCAGCCTCTTTTTGCTTATATCTATTGGGGAAGCTGTCAACTCCTGTTATGGTTCATCGGATATTTGCAACAATAATCGAACCATTTTGTGTGCATGCTGTATAAAAATGCTCATCGGCGTCAAAAAGGTTGTTGCATTTTGGATAAAAATATGCTATTGTATTTTTGTAAAGATGTTAACGCTACCATTTTGTCTAAAATTTTTTAGGATAAAATGTTAGCGCTACCATTTTAACTGGGAGGAGTTCCATGGTAACTTTAAAAGAAGTGGCAGACCTTGCCGGCGTAGCGCCGATGACCGTATCTCGTGTGATCAACAATCCAGATGCTGTCAAGGAAAAAACCCGCATCAAGGTCGAATCCGCGATGAAAGAGCTTCGTTATACCCCCAATATTGCAGCTAAAAGCCTTGCGACAAACCGCTGCGGTGTAATTGATGTATTCATTCCCGAAGCCATCGATTTATCCAACCCCTTTGTGATGCATTTTATTGCCGGCATCAGCAGCGTGCTCAGCGAGCACTACTACTCTTTCCTTATTTTGCGGAACCGGAATCAGGAGCATCAATGCGACGGATACATCGTCACCGGTCTGTTAAAAAACGAAACGCAGGAGTTTGCGCAATATGCAAAGGAGCGGGAACGCCCTGTCGTGCTGTTTGGCCATACGGATATCCCTGATGTAGACTGCATTGACGTAGATAATATCGCCGGTGCAAAAACCGCGGTGTCTCATCTGCTCCGGCAGGGTCATCGCAGAATCGCCATGGTAAATGTCTGCGAAGACAAGGACTACACCGCCGATCGTTTGGAGGGGTATAAGCAGGCGTTGGAGGAAAACGGGATCGCCTTTGACCCCGATCTGGTTCTTTACGCTTCAAACAGTGTTGACGGCGGCGAATCGGCGGCAGATGAGCTGATGAAGCGCCAAAAGGTATCTGCCGTTTTCTGCGCAACCGATACCATCGCTATCGGCGTTTCTTCCAAGCTGAAGAATCACGGTTACTCCATTCCGGGAGATATCTCTCTCGTTGGTTTTGATGGTTTGGGGCATCAGCTGCTGGCAAACCCGACAATCACAACGATTAAGCAGCCGATTTATGAATTGGGAAGGCTGCTTGCAGATACGCTGTTGGATCGCCTGAGCGGGCGAAAGGAACGGGTAAACCGCATGGTATCCCCGACCTTGATGCTCGGTCAGTCGGATAGCAGTATTCAGTCGGTATGATATCCATCAATGGAGTCATAGATACAAAAAAGGAGGAAAATTTAATGAAGAAATTATTAGCAATCGTTCTTGTGCTGACTCTCGTTTTCTCTCTTGCTGCATGCGGTCAGAAGCCGGAAGTCGATCCGCCCGCCCCGGGCAATGACGGCCAGACCCTTTCCGGCACGCTCGAAGTCTGGTCCTCCGGTGAGGAGCTGGGAAGATTTGTTGAAGGCTTCAACAAAATCTATCCCGATGTAAAGGTCAACATCACGGTCGTTCCCAATTCCGATTTTATTGCAAAGATCACCCCCACGCTGGCGGGCGGTCAGGGCGCCCCTGATATCTTTACCGGCGAGTCTGACTACGTTAAGTATCTGGTTGAATCCGGCTACTGGGACGACCTGAAGGCAGCTCCCTACAATGCCGACATTTCCGATGTTTGGGGCTATATTGTCTCTGTCGGCAGCGATAGCTCCGGTGTTCTCCGTGCGTTAAGCTGGCAGGCAAGCCCCGGTTCCGTCATGTATCGCCGCGATATGGCGACTAAGGTATTGGGCACCGATGATCCCGAGCAGGTTTCCGCTATGCTGACCGATGACGCCGCCATGCTTGATGTCGCCGCAAAGCTGAAGGCAGAGGGCATCAAAATGTTTGCTTCCTGGCAGGACATCTTCAATATGGAGTTCTCCAACCGCGAAAAGCCCTGGGTTGTAGATGAAAAGCTGGTCATTGATGACTCCATGCTTTCCTTCATGGATACCGCAAAGACCATCGTTGATAAGGGATACGATCTCGGGGTGGATCCTTGGGCGCCCGAGTGGTGCGCTGCGGTTGAAAGCGACGACACCTTCTGCTATGTGCTTCCTTCCTGGGGCTATCAGTTTGTTGTTAAGCCGGCTGCCGTGAATACCAACGGACAGTGGGCAATGTGCCAGGGCCCCGTTCCTTATGTTAAGGGCGGTACTTGGCTGGGCATCTATAAGGACAGCCCCAACAAGGATCTGGCATGGGCTTTCCTGTCTTACTGCTGCCTGAATAGTGAGGCGCAGAAGGAATATGCCGCACAGTACGGTGAGTATGTCTCCCTCAAGTCGGCGGATAATGCACTGGCATCCGGTGAGGGCGAAGCCGTTCTGGGCGGACAGAACCACTTCGCATTCTACAATAATCAGATGGAAAAGCTCCCTGCGGATCTGATGACCGGTTATGATGGCACCATCAACAATGCATTCCTGGCAGCAACCAAGAACTATGCTACCGGCGCAATGACAAAGGATAAGGCAATTGAGCAGTTCAAGGCTGATGTTGCAAATGCATATCCCGAGTTGATCATCGAGTAATTTTCTACTGGTCGGTGGGCGTTCCACGCCCACCGGCTTCTTCATTTGGAGGCGCACTATGAAAAAAGAAAAAAAGAGCAAATATGCCTTGAAGCGTGGTAGAGATGGGTACCTGTTCATTGCGCCTTTTCTCGTGGCTTTTCTGGTCTTTGGTCTGTATCCGGTAATCTACACCATCTTCTTGGGCTTTCAAAAATGGGACGGCCTGTCGCAGATCACGCCCGTCGGGTGGAAAAACTTTTTCCGACTGCTATCGGATAAGGTATTTTACCTGTCTCTGTGGAACTCCTTCCGGATCTGGATCTTCAACTTCATTCCGCAGATGCTGACAGCATTGGTTCTTTCTGCAATATTTACATTCAATAGGATTAAAGGCATGCGCTTTTTCCGGGCGGCATTCTATCTCCCGAACCTGATAACGGCAACCTCCGTCGGCCTTCTTTTTAATCTCCTGTTCAATGGCGATAAGTCTGTTGTCAACTACATTCTTGCGGGGCTTGGTGTTTCGGGTGCCCCGTTCCAATTCTTTAATAGCGAAGCATTCACCTCCGGGCTGGTCTCCTACATTCAGTGGTGGATGTGGTTTGGTTACACAACGGTCATTACCATGGCCGGCATCACCACCATCGATACCAATGTGTACGATGCTGCACTGGTCGATGGCGCATCAAAAACGCAAACATATATCCATATCACGCTTCCGCTTATCAAGCCCACACTGGTTTATCTGACAATTACTTCACTGATCGGCGGAATGCAGCTCTTTGATGTTCCCGCAACCCTTTCCAACGGAAACGGAGATCCCCGAAAAGCAGTTCTAACCGCGTCTATGTATCTTTATAATCAAGGCTTCAAAAACCACAATTACGGTTATGCTGCAGCCATATCCACCGGCTTATTTGTAATAATCGGCATTTTGAGCATTTTCTCCTTTAAGGCCATGAAAAAGAAAGGAGAGGAAGCATAATGAATCCCCCTAAATTCAAAATTTCCAAGGTAGCGATATATGCATTCTTAATCGTCCTGCTGCTCCTGTCTGTTGTACCGTTCTACCTTGTTACCGTTAACGGGACGCACTCCAGCTTTGATATCGTGACAAAGCTGAATCTGCTGCCCGGCAGCTCCTTGGCGGAGAACTACCAAACCATGCAGTCTCACGTCAATATATGGAGAGGCTTTGCCAACAGCCTGCTGATCGCAATTCCATACACCGTCATTACCGGCTACTTTGGCGCATTTACCGCCTACGGCTTTGCCAAATATCAGTTCCGCGGAAAAAAGGTATTGTATGCCATTGTCCTTGCCTCTATGATGATCCCGACACAGGTTACCATTATCGGCTTTTTCCAGTTGAACCTGAAGCTTAAACTGCTCAATTCCTACTGGCCGTTCATATTAAGAGGCTTTTGCAATGCCACAACGGTATTCTTCCTGCGGGGCATCATTACCCAAAGCATTCCCGATTCCATGATTGAGGCAGCGAGAATGGAAGGCTGCTCCGAAATCCGGATCTTCAATAAGATCGTGTTCCCCTGCATTGTACCCGGGGTTATGACCATGTCCATTTTTAATTATGTGGCGTGCTGGAACAGCTATATTGAGCCGCTGATTATTATGACCGATAAGGAGATGTACACCATGCCGGTCATGATCTCGATGATTAAGGGTCTTTATATGAGCAATTACGGCGCGATGTATCTCGCCATCGCAATCAGTGTAATTCCCATCATCGTTGTGTTCTGTTTCCTTTCAAAGTACATTATTAACGGTCTTACCGTAGGATCTGATAAATAGGGAGGTTTCGTTATGCGGCAAGTGCAGTGGCGCTGGTCCAATGAAAATAAGCAGTGGGCAGGAAAAGTCATGCGGCCCCTCGGGAAGGCAGATGCGACCCTGTCGCCAAACGGGCAGGAATACCAGAAGATGTACGGCTTCGGCGCCTGCTTTAATGAACTCGGCTGGCGGGCGATCAGCCATACATCAAAGGAGGAACGTGAAAAGCTGTTCCATGAGCTGTTTTCCTCCGAGGACGAATGTGCAAAATTCAATGTTTGCAGGCTTCCCATCGGCGCCAGCGATTATGCGTTCAACTGGTACAGCTTAGATGAGACCCCCGGCGACTATGCGCTAACTCATTTTTCCATTGCCCGTGACAGGGAGGCATTGATCCCTTATATCAAGGAAGCCTTGAAGATTGCGCCGGATATCAGACTTTTTGCCTCCCCCTGGAGCCCTCCGACCTGGATGAAAAATCCGCCGGTATATAACTGGGGCAAGTTGATATGGACGGAGGAAAACCTCAAGGCATATGCGAATTATCTGGTAAAATTCATTATTGCATATCAGAATGACGGGATTGCGGTGGATCAGCTCCATGTCCAGAATGAACCGGTCGCAAACCAGAAATTCCCCTCCTGTATGTGGACCGGGGAGGAGTTAAAGGTATTTATCCGTGACTATTTGGGCCCCGCCATGCGCAGGGCAGGCGTCGATACCGAGCTGTGGCTCGGAACCATCAACGCCCCCGGCTGTGACTTCAATCGTTTGATTTTTGATAAGTGGGCAACCGAGGATTACGACTTTTTTGCCAATACGGTTTTGTCCGATCCCGAGGCGCTTCAATATATTTCAGGCGTCAGCTACCAGTGGGGCGGAAAGATTGCCATGCAGCGCACCTTTGAAAGCTGGTATCCGAGAATTCGCCTGATGCAGTCGGAAAATGAATGCGGATTCGGCGATAACACTTGGGAGTACGCCCGTTATGTCTGGACCATGCTGAAGCATTACATCGGGAACGGCGCAGAGAGTTACCTTTATTGGAACTTTGTATTGGAGCCTCTGGGCATTAATACCTGGGGCGACCCTCAAAATGCGATGGTCACGGTAGATCCTACGACCGGGGCAGTGACCTACAACCCGGATTTCTATGTTATGAAGCATTTTTCCTCCTGTGTGCAGCGGGGCGCTGTGCGGCTGGGGGCAAGCGGCACCTTTGCAGGCGACAGCCTGATATTCAAAAATCCCGATGGATCAATGGTTCTGGAGCTCTACAATCCGTTTGCGCGGGAATTCACCGTTGAGCTTGAGCTTGAAAACGAGCGGTACCGCTTCGATCTGGAACCCAAGTCCGTAAACAGCATTATCTTAATGTAAAGCAGGTGATTCAATGGTCGCAAAACAAATCGTCACCACCTTCACGGAGGGAACCCGAGAAACAAAAACGGTTCCGCTGCCCGCGAGAATCGATAAGGATCATCAGGAATTGTATTTGCTGAATCTTTATCCGGAAATTCAATATCAGGAAATCCAGTATTTCGGCGGCGCAATAACCGATGCCGTAGCTGCAACTCTGGAGAAGCTACCGGCGGAATTATCCGCTGAAGTAATCCGCTCATATTTTGGCGCTGATGGCATCGGCTATCGCTTTATTCGCACCCATCTGGATAGCTGCGATTTTGCTACTGAGCCCTATGCCGCAGTAGAGGACCCCGAAGATACGCAATTCAATACTTTTTCTCTGAACCGTGTTGAAAACAGAATCATTTACTGGATCAAAGAGGCATATAAGGCTGCCGGGGAGCGTCTGCCGGTCATGCTGTCCCCGTGGTCTCCCCCCGCTTTTATGAAAACGAACGGGAGCAGGATCGGAGGCGGGCGCTTGAAAAAGGAGTATTACTCCGCATGGGCAAGGTATATCTGCCGGTACGTCCGGGAATTTATCAATCGCGGAATCAATGTAACGGCGATCAGTATCCAAAACGAGCCCAATGCAACCCAAACATGGGATAGCTGTCTCTTTACCCCGGAGGAGGAACGCACCTTCTTAAAAGATTACCTGTATCCGGCGCTGAAGGAAGCCGCTTTGTCGGATATCCAAATCTATATTTGGGATCACAACAAGGAGCGCATGGTTGACCGCGCCTGCAAAGTGATTGATGACAGCACCGCAGATATGGTTTCCGGCATCGCTTTCCATTGGTACAGCGGGGATCACTTCGATGCCGTGCGCATCGTAAGCGAGTTATTCCCGGATAAGCATCTGGTCTTTTCGGAAGGCTGCATTGAATACAGCCGATTTGATACGAATCAGCTGCGGAACGCCCAGATGTATGGCCATGATATGATTGGCAATTTTGCGGCAGGCATGGATGGCTTTATTGACTGGAACATCTGCCTGAATGAACACGGCGGCCCAAACTATGTAGGAAATTACTGCGAAGCCCCGATCATCTGCGACACGGAAAATAAAGTGCTTTATGACAAGCTGTCGTTCCACTATATCAGCCATTTCAGCAGCTACATTCAGCCCAAGGCAAGGCATATTGCCACCACCATATACTCCAACGAAATAGAGCAGGTCGCCTTCTCAAACCCCGATGGCTCCACCGTTGTCATCATTATGAACCAAGCGAAGGCAGAGAAACCCGTCAGTCTGCGCATGAATGGCAATCTGATCGATTCAAAGCTGCCGCCCTGCTCCATTTCTACAATTGTAATTGAATAATGGATACCGCCCGGAATAAGCCGAGTCGTGTAGCGAAAGCACCGGCGGCTCCCCACAAAGGAGCCGCCGGCTTTTTCACTGTTCGGCAACCTCGCCGGTTTCCCGCCATGCCCGCACCAAAAGGCTGCGAACAGCGGCTGCGAAAGGAAAATACCCCTCTCAACGAGGTGGAGAAATGACGATAAAACACGATTGACCACCGATTTTCTTAAATAGGGGAGCACAAGTTCTTAAAGCTCAATGTTTTTTCAAGGTTATCCTTGTTGCCGGCGCAAGGCAGGTCGGCAAAACGATGATGCGCTGTCGCCTATGCGTCTGCTTTATCCCTCTGAACAAGGAAAGCGCCTACCCCTCCCCCAGCAGCGTCAGGATAATGGAATTGGACAGTAAAAAGCCCCGGTCGGTCAGAGCAATGCGTTCCCCGTCCGCCTGCAGCAGTCCTGCCCTTTGCAGCGGCGCGGCGCGGCGCAGCAGGCGTGTATAGTCCTGCCCATAACGCTTCGCAAGGTCGCAGGTCACCCCCGTCGCCAGCCGCAACGAAAGCATCAGTGCCTCCTCCCAGTCGCCTCCTGCACCGTCGTCCTCCGGCAGCGTCCATATCTCCTCTGCCGTCAGAAATTCCGTTATTTCCTCTCGGAAGCGAAATCTCCGCCCCTCAAAATAGCTTGCTGCACCGGGCCCGATCCCAAGGTATTCCCCTAACCGCCAATATACCGTATTGTGGCGGCTCTCATAGCCGGGCAGCGCTGCATTGCTGATCTCATAGTGGCGGTAGCCGGCATTCTCCAGCACCTCGTAATAGGCAAGATAGCAGTCTGCCGCCATGTCGGCGTCGGGGCAGCGCACCGCCATGCCGCTGCGGGCAAAGGGCGTCCCCTCCTCGATCTTCAGCAGATAGGAGGACAGATGCGGAACCTCCAGCGACAGCCCGTACCGCGCCAGCCGCGCCGCCTTTTCGGGCGTCTGCCCCGGTGTCGCCAGCATAAAGTCCACCGAGATATTCTTAAAGCCCGCCGCCTTTGCCATCGCCACCGCTGCGTCGCCCTCGGCAGCCGTATGGCTACGTCCCAGCAACCGCAGCATTTCGTCCTCACAGTCCTGCAGCCCAAAGGAGATCCGGTTAAAGCCCGCTGCCCGCAGGGTAAGCAACAGCTCCGGCGTCACCGTATTGGGGTTCGCCTCGGTCGTTATCTCAGCGTCCGCTGCCACCTGCCACCGGCGGCGGATTGCCTTCAGCACCGTTGTCAGCCCCGTGCCCAGCAGGGTCGGCGTCCCCCCGCCAAAGTATATGGTCTGCACCTCACAGTCTGCCGATGGCGCCGTTTCCGCCGCCCGTACCAACGCAGCCGTATACGGCTCCCGCAGTGACAGGTCACACCCGCTGTAAAATCCGCAGTACCCGCACCTGCTCCTGCAGAACGGCACATGAACGTATATACTCAACGGTCTCATCTTTTTCCCTCCCCGTTCCGGCTCTCTGCCGTGCCTGTCTCGGAATCCCCTCTGCCGGCGCCGGAAATCCGGCGCAGCCCGGCGGCTCCGC
>ULTN01030270.1_pt1 | contig 11633 bp, 10 predicted proteins | sample 1957681 | NCBI WGS metagenome assembly ULTN01 (sample SAMEA4835736, study PRJEB28245) | human gut metagenome | biome: gut microbiome; material: fecal sample | place: Denmark | collected 2008
GTGGGCCGCCGCGAGTTTGCCGGTATATAACGGAGGTGTCAGCTGATGGCCGATGTCAATATCAAGTATCAGGGCACATCGATTGCAACGATCGACGCAAGCGGCAGCAAGACGCTGCAGACAAGCGGGAAATACTGCGAGGGCGATATCACCGTGGAATACACCGACCCGGAAAAACCGACGCAGGCCAAAAGCGCAACACCGACGGAAACGGCGCAGGACATCACGCCGGACAGCGGGAAGGTGCTCTCGAAAGTTTCCGTCGGCGCGATCCCAAAAACATATGTCGGCAGCGGTGTGACCAAAAAAGCAGCGGCGACCGTTTCGCCGTCCACGAGCGAGCAGACGGTTTGCGCAAGCGGGGTCTACACGACCGGCGCGCAGAAAGTCGCGGCGATCACGAAGAACCTGCTCGCGCAGCTGGATCCTGATTTTGTGGCTGCAAATATCAAGAAAGATGTGGATCTGTTTGGGCTGGTCGGTACGCTCGAAGCCGGGGGCAGCGGTGGAAAAGCGTACAAAATCGTTTCGGGTTATTTACGTTCAACAAGTACGGATACAGACGGCTCTTTTACTTTGGCGCACAATTTGGGGTGCACGCCGATCTTGTTCATGATGATGCGCCCGGCAACTTTCTCGTTTAATGATGGTCAGATCGGTTGCGTGTTGTATGGCAATTCCGATGCGGACGAATCGCTTGCGCCAGAGTTTAACTGGGAAACCTGGCGCAAGAAATTTCAAGCCATTGTGCGGTACGATCGTGACGTTTATGTAGCCGCTTTGACCGGAACGGTTGACAACAGCAGTATTTCTTTCAGCCGATACAAAAATGGCAATTTCACAGCAGAAGTGACCGGCACGTATTTTTGGCTTGCGGTTGGGGTGGAAGGAGCGTGACAACGTGAGGTATTTTGTGCAGTATGGGAAGAAAAATCACATCATTGCCATCGGCACCGGCGCGGGCGGCACCGAGATCACCAAAGTTGAATACGACGAAATCATGGCAATCATCCAAAACCGTCCGAGCGCAGACGGCAAAGGCTACCGGCTGAAAGCCGACCTGACGTGGGAGGCATACGACCTGCCGCCGGAACCCGAACCGAGCGACGAGGACGAACTTTCGGACGCGCAAGCCTTGAATATTCTTTTGGGAGGTGCAACATGACACGCGGAAAAGCAAAGCTGCTTCGGCAGCTGATCGAAAGCCTTGCCGCCGGACTGGATGATGCGGCCGCCCTGACCGGCATGGAGCTATTCCCCGCGTGGGCGGCCGGCAATGCCTATGCCATCGACGACAGGGTGCGGTACAACGGCGCGCTGTACAAATGCGTGCAGGCGCACACGGGGCAGGCGGACTGGACGCCGGACGCGACCCCGGCACTGTGGGTTGCTGTCAGCGTGGACGCATGGCCGGAGTGGGTACAGCCGTCCGGCGCGCACGATGCGTATCACCGGGGCGACAAAGTCAGCTATCGCGGCAAGCACTACATTTGCACGGCCGACGCAAACGTCTACGCACCGGGCGTGTACGGATGGGAGGAAGCGGCATGAGCATCGACATTGTGGAGGCATTCACGACGAAGAACAAGTGCTATCAGGCGGGTGCACCGCTGACGCCGCAGGGCCTGATGCTGCACAGCATCGGCACGCCGCAGCCGAGCGCCGCCGTGCTGGCGCGGTACTTTGACCAGTACCAGCCGGGCGGGCAGAGCGTGTGCGTGCACGCGTTCGTACAGGCAGACGGCACGGTGTACCAGACGCTGCCGTGGGAGATGCGCGGCTGGCACTGCGGGGGCACGGCCAACAGCACGCACATCGGCATCGAAATGACGGAGCCGGGCGCGGGCGTGCCCTACGCCGAGGCGGCCGAGCAGATTACGGGCACGTATCGCGCCGCCGTGGCGCTGTTTGCGCGCCTGTGCGGGGTTTACGGGCTGGACCCGCTGGCCGACGGCGTCATCATCGGCCACGCGGAGGGGCACCGCCGCGGCGTGGCCAGCAACCACGCGGACCCGACATATCTGTGGGACACCTACGGCATGGGCTTCACCATGGACGGGTTCCGCGCCGCCGTCGCCGAGGCGATGGCCGGGGCCAAGGAAGAGGAGGAGGAAACAGACATGACACGCTACAACACCGTGGCAGAAATGCCCGCATGGGCACGGGAGGAGGCGCAGCGGCTCATCGACTGCGGCGCGCTCAAAGGCGGCACGGACGGCAGGCTCGACCTGTCGGACGATATGCTGCGCACGATGATCGTCTGCCAGCGGATAATCGACGAGGCAAAGGAGACATAAATGGACAGACTCACAACGATCAAGGCGGCCGCCTCTGCGGCCGCCGCAGCGCTGACGGCATTCTGGGGCTGGGCAGGCTGGCTGGCGGCCGCCTGGTTTCTGGCCATGGTGCTCGACTACGCCACCGGCAGCGCTGCGGCCCTGCACGCGGGCACGTGGAGCAGCCGCCGCGCCCGCGAGGGCCTGTGGCACAAGGCCGGCAGCGTGGCCGGCGTGCTCGTGGCGGCGCTGCTGGACTTTGCGCTGCGGGCGCTGCTGGGCAGCGTGCCGGGGCTGGGCGTGCAGTATGACGTGCTGCTGTGCCCGCTCGTGACGGCGTGGTACCTGCTGACAGAGCTCGGCAGCGTGATCGAAAACGCCGGGGCGCTCGGCGCGCCGCTGCCGCAATTTCTCGTGCGGGCCATTGCCGTGCTGCGCGCGGACGTGTCACAGCGCGGCGGAGGGGACGGTGACGCATGACGGACTTTTCCCCGCTGGACTTTCCGCTGCCGGAGCGCACCGGCCATGAGACCGTGGAGCAGCGGCTCGCGGCGCTCGAGGAGACTGTGCCGCGCCTGCTCGAGGCGCTGCAGTACACGCTGGCAAACCTCGGCGCGGAAAACTTCAACGCCGTGGCGCTTTCGCGGCTCGTCTCGCCGATCCACGCGCGCATCGACGGGGCCGACGGCGATATCGCGCAGCTGAGCCTTGACGCCAACGCCCTGAATGTGCGCCTGACGTCGGCCGAGGGCAATGTCGCCGCGCTCGAACAGACCGTGAGCGACCAGGGCGCGCGCATCGCACTCGTGGCCGACGCCGACGGCGTGAACGCGGCGGCCATCGTCGCCGCCATCAACAACGGCGGCAGCAGCGTCACGCTCTCGGCCGATAAGATCGACCTCAACGGCATCACGACCGTGGCCGACACGCTGCACATCGGCAGCGAGAACAGCCTCGAGCGCAAATATCTCATCTTTCACAAGAGCGGCGCAGTGATCTCCGCGACGCGCGGCGATGTGCCGGAGCTGAAGCTCTCGGCCGGTAAGATCGACCTGTGCGGCGAGCTGTATCACAACGGGCAGCCGCTCGATCTGTAAGGAGGCAAGGCATGCATCTACCCACATTCCCGCGGAGCATGGCCGCCGTCCGGCACGTGCAGACCGCCTTCGGCGGCTACGACCACCGGCCGGCCTGTCCCGAGGGCGGCATTTACGAAATGATCAACGGCTCGGCGGCCGACAGCCCCCTGTTCGTGACGCGGCCGGGCCGCACGCTCAGCTACCCGTGCACCGGGCAGCCGAACGGCCTGTTTGCGGTCGGGGACGGGCTGCTCTGGTGCGCGGGCACGGCGCTGTATCACAACGGCGAGGCCGTGCCGGGCTGCACGCTCACGGACACGCCGAAGGTGTTCGCCGAGCTCGGCGGCACGGTGCTCATCTGGCCGGACAAGATCTGGTTCCGCCCGGCAAACGGCACGTTCGGCAGAGCCGAGCCGAGCTGGACCGGCGCTGTGACGCTCGGCAGCAGCGACGACACCGGCGACGCCGGGCGCGCGAACGTGCTGCAGGCGGACGGCGCGGGCACGCGCTTTCGCGTGGGCGACGCCGTGACGCTCAGCGGCTTCAGCGACGCGCGCAACAACGGCACGTACATCCTGCGCGGCATCGACGGCGCGAAGCTGATCTTCGACCCGGACACGTTCGTGCGCGCGGGCACGCTCAGCGGCGTGACGATCACGCGGCGGCTGCCCGATGCGCAGCACGCGTGCAGCTACGGCAACCGGCTCTGGGCGTGCGCGCACGACACCGTGTGGTGCACAAAGCTGGGCGACCCGCTGAGCTGGTTCTGGTACGAGGCGGACGAAAACGGCGCCGTCGCCACGGCGGCGTGGAGCGTGGACGTCGGCGCGCCGGGCGATTTTTCCGGCTGCGCGGCGACAGGCAGCGGCGTGGTGTTCCTCAAGCCGGAGGGGCTCTGGCGGCTCTACGGCACGCGGCCGGACAACTTCCAGCTCGTGGCCTCGGCCGCGCTCGGCGCGGAGCAGGGCTCCGGCCACACGCTCGTGACGGCGGCGGAGACGCTCTATTACCTCTCCCCCGTCGGGCCGGCGCGCACGGCGGGCGGACGGCCGACGCGCATTGGCGACGCGCTCGGGCGCACGCTCTCGGACGGGGCGGCGGGCACGGACGGCACGCGCTGGTATCTCTCGGCGCGGGACGAGAAAAGCGCCTGGCACCTGTTCGCATACGACACGCGCAGCGGCCTGTGGAGCCGCGAGGACGATTTTCACGCGCGCGCCTTTGCCCGGCGCGGCGGCGCGCTCTACGCACAGGACGCGCGGGGCGTCTGGCGCTTCGGCACCGGCAGCACGGCGCAGATGCAGAGCATGCTCGAGACGGGCGACTTCGTCAGCGGCAGCCCGGACTGCAAGCGCCTGCTGCGCGTGCAGCTGCGGCTGGAGGCGGAGGCGGGCGCAAGCATCACGGCGGCGGTGCAGTATGACTCTGACGGACAGTGGCACACGCTCGCGGCCGTGACGGCGGGCGCGAAGCGCCCCGTCACCCTGCCGGTGCTGCCGCGCCGGTGCGACCACTTTCGCCTGCGGCTGACGGGCACGGGGGCGTGGCGGCTGCTGTCGCTCACGCGCACGGAGACCGCCGCCGGACCGCAGCACTGAGGAAAGGAGAACCTATGGCGACAAAATACAAATACGACAAGAATACCGACTACGCCACGCTCATGGAGCAGGCGGCCCAGCGCGGCGACAACGCGGCCGCCGCCATCTACGAGCAGCAGCGCAACGCGAAGATCCGCGGCGAGGGCATGGCCGACCAGGAGCAGACGAACGACTACCTGCAGTACCTGCCGGTGGAGGACGTGCCGGACTATGACGACACGCACCGCCGCGAGGCAGAGACGCTGCTGACCGGGCGCGGCACGACCGGGCAGCGGGACCGCATCGACCAGATGCTCGACGCGCTGCTCGGCGAGGAATTTGACTACGACCCGGCATCGGACAAGCTCTACGCCGCCTACCGGCAGCAGTACGAGCGGCAGGCCGATCTCGCGGCGGCCAACGCCCTCGGCACGGCGGCTGCGCTGACGGGCGGGCAGGCCTCGACGGCGGCCGTGGCGGCCGCGCAGCAAGCGGGCGGGTACTACCGCGCAATGCTCGCGGGCAAGCTGCCGGAGCTGGCGCAGCTCGCCTACGAGCGCTACAGCGGCGAGCGCAGGACGCGCCTGAGTGCCATCGACAGCCTGCTCGACGCGGCCGACAGCCGCGATGGCGTGACGAAGGCGCAGATCGCCGCGCTGCTCGACATGGACGACGCGGACTTCACCCGCGCGGACAGCAAGCTGCAGCAGCAGGCCAAAGACCTGGCCAATGCCAAGGCCGCCGCCGACAAGAAGGCCAAGGACGAGAAAGACGCGGCCGGGAAGGACGCGGCCGCGCAGGAGAAGGCGGAAAAGGCCGCGCGCAGCGAGGCGCGGCGGCAGATCACGCTCATCCTGCGCAACGGCGGCACCGTGCCCGACGATCTCTGGCAGCAGAGCGGCTATAACGCCGTGACGATCGCGGCGATGCTGCGCGGGCGCAAGGGATAAGCGTTATGTAAACTCTAGCGCCGGTTCAGTTCTAAGAATTCTGCGATACGCCGTCTGGCATAAAGTTATGTAAACTGTACGAAAGAAAGGAATCCCCGGAAGCAAACTGCTTCCGGGGATTTGTGCGTGATGGGGTCTGCGCTCAGGCCATGGCCTGCTCAAAGCGCATGAGGATGGCTGCGACCTGCGCGCGCGTGGCGCTGCCCTGCGGGCTGAGGTAGGCAACGCCGCCGCTGCCGGTGCCGGAGATGAGGCCGTTGCCGACGGCCCAGGCCATCTCCGTGCGCGCCCAGGACGAGACGCTGCCCGCATCCGGGAAGCCGGCGAGCGAGCCCGCCGCCGGGATGCTGCCGGGCGCGAACTGCTGCGTGTAGTTATAGAGGATGACGGCGAGCTGCTCGCGCGTGATCTCCCCCTCCGGGTCAAAGGTCGTGGCGCTCGTGCCGGCGACGACGCCCGTGAGCTTCGCCCACCAGATAGCGTCGGTATACCACTGGCCGCGCGGCACATCGTCAAACGGGGCGCGGAGCTTGGCCAGCTCATAGCCCTTGACGGTCGTGGGCTCGCCCTGCATGCGGTAGAGGATGCTCACGAGCTGGGCACGCGTACACACGCCGGTCGGCGAGACGGTGCTGGCCGAGGTGCCGGCAACGTAGCCACGGTAGATGCAGTAATCCAGGCCCTCGTGCGACCAGTCGGCCGGCACGGGCATGTCGTGGAAGGCGTAGCCCGGGCAGGTCGGACCGCCGGGGCAGGTGCCCGGCAGGCCGGTGGCGGGGATGGACTCCGTTTTGGTCGCACCGCAGATGGTGCAGGTGAAGGTCTTGACGCCGGGCTCCGTTGCGGTGGGTTTTTGCGTCACGACGCCGGCATTCCACGCATGCTCGTGCAACTTCGGGATGTCCTCGCCCTCGCGCGTGTTGCAGCGGGCGCAGAGGTGATAGCGGTAGCCGGTGGTCTCGGCCGTCGGCTCCTGCGTGACGACCCACTCGCCCCAGTCGTGGCCGAGAGCGGGGATGGTGTCGTTATACTCCTTGCCGCAGCGCGGGCAGGTGCCCTGATAGCGGCCGGACTCGGTGCAGGTCGGCTCCGTGCTGGAGGCGGACTTATAGCTGTAGTCATGGCCCTTGGCGGGGATGACCTCATCGATCTTCATACCGCAGCGCGCGCAGGTGCCGACGGCGCGGCCGGGCTGCGTGCAGGTAGCGTCCGGGACGAGGTCGCAGCGGCTCAGGTCATGGCCGAGCGCGGCGATCTTCTCGGTGCGGGTCGCGCCGCAGGCCGAGCATTTATAAAACGCCGTGCCCTGCTCGGTGCAGGTGGGCGCGTTCGTCTGCGTCTTGACCCAGGTGTGGTCGGTGGCGGCGACATAGGTGTCGTCCACGGGGGCATAGGTGCAGCCCTTCACCGTGCAGACGTGGTGCGTGTAGCCCTGCTTCGTGCAGGTGGGGTCGACGACCGTGTCGGCGAACTGGGCGATGTGGTCGCCGTGCCAGAGACCGGTCTTGTAGCCCTGCCACGTGCCGTCGTCCTTGAGCGCGGCGGCCCAGGTATGGCTGCCCTGCGTGTAATAGACCACGCAGTCATCCGGGAAGGAGCGGTTGGAATCCGCCGCGCCGTAGATGCTCTTGGCGGGGTCGTTTTTGAAGACGGCGCGCTTGAGCTTCGTGATCTTCGCGATCATATTGAAGGCCGTGCTGATGTCACCGGCCTGATCGGCGTTCTGGTCAGTATCGTCCGGACGGAGAATGCCGTTGAGCACGCCTTCGACGAGGATCTTCATGGCATTATCCAGGCTCGTGAAGGCACGGCCCTGGATCGTGTCGATCCTGTCGCCGAAATAGACCTCCTCGAGCATCTCGCAGCCGGCAAAGGCGCACTTGTCGATCTGCGCGACGCGGTTGGAGAGGTCGACGGTCTTCATATGGTTGTCGCCAAAGAACGCGGCCTTGCCGATCGTGAGGGGCTTGTCACCGGGGCTGAAGGTGAGGTTGTTCATATAATAATCGCACATGAACGCGTAGTCACCGATGCGCGTGACGTTGGCCGGAATGTTGAGGTTCTTGTGGTGGTTGACGAATGCGAACGCGCCCGTGTCAATGACCTGCAGGCTCGACGGCAGGCCGGGCGTCGTGTCCTCCTGACCGAGGATGCGGTCCCACGCGAAGGCCCACGGGCCGATATACGTCAGGCCGTTCGGCAGGCGCAGCTCGGCGAGCATGGTGCAGCTGTAAAACGCGTGGTCCTCGATGCGGCGCAGGCGGCTGCAGGCGCCCGCGCGCACGAAGGTGAGCGTGTCGCAGCCGTAGAAGGCGTACTGGTCGATGAGCTCGAGATCGCGCGGCATGTTGATGGCCGAGAGGTACTCGTCCTCATAAAACGCACGATCGCCGATGGTGGTGATGCCGTCGTCGAGGAACATGCACGTCAGGTACTGGCAGTCCTTGAAGGCGCGGTCGCCGACGTTCGTGACGCCGGTGAAGGACTGTTTTTTCCCATCCCACTCCTCGGTGGTGGCACCGGCGATGTAGGCCAGAGCCAGATACTCCTCGCCGAGGTTTTCCACGACGGTCGTGCCGAGCTTCTGCCCCTTGTCGTTATACTCCGTGACCTCCACGTTGCCCATCCACGGGGCTTTCTGACCCTTGACCGCGTAGTCCGCCATCGGGCCGTCGCCGAAGATATACACGCCGTAATACTGCGCGTCCTCGCGATAGTCGTGGATCTGCCAGATCTGCTGCAGGAAGGGGTTGTCCTGCACGACCGTGGGGTTCGTGACTTCGTAAATCTTATAATGTACGCTTGCCTCGTTCCCGGCGGGGCCGCAATCGCCATGGGCGACCTCATTGCCGAAAAGCTTTTTGATCTGGCCGGGCTTTTTGATGAACTGCTCAAACGCATCCGCGATCGTGCCCGCCTGCGCCGGCGGGGCGCACACGCTCAGCAATCCGGCCGCGAGCACAAAGCACAGCAGCAGCGACAACACTCGTTTTTTCATATGGTTCCTCCCTCCTGGAATGGACATACGGGGAAATATGTCTACACAGCCAGTATACAGGACGCGCCCCGCTTTTGCAACGGGTCTCGCACGCACGGACACGAAAAAATACACATTTTATTTACACAAATGCAACAAAATGTAACGATCAAAACGTTTTTTCGGCGATACCCATTGCACACTTTCCCAGTCATATGGTATATTTTCGACAGATAGGTATTACGGTTGTACACACGCATCACAACAAAGGAGGAAGAAACGATGAAAAAGCGCGTGCTCTCGCTGGCGCTGTGTCTCGTTCTGGTCGTGGGACTGTTCTCCGGCCTGACCGTGAACGCATCGGCCGGCATCTTTGAAGACTTTGAGGCAAAAAAGAAGGAGATCGCCGAGAAGATCATCAAAGAGAAGATCAAGCAGCTCAAGGAGGAGTTTGAGATCCCGGATCTCGACACGGATGCCATCATCAGCAGTTTTACGACCGCGGCCACCTCGGGCGACTTCGGTGAGAACAACTGCCTGCACTGGAAGGTCACATCCACGTTCACGAGCAAAACACTCACCATCACCGGCACCGGCGCCATGCCGGACTTCGACTTCCCCAAAGGCAACCTCGCGCCGTGGTGGAACTATGAGGCGCTCGGCATGAACGCTATCTCCGAGATTGATTTTGACATCAAGGGCAACCTCAAGAGGGTCATCATTGGCGATGGCGTCACGAACGTGGGCGACTATGCCCTGTTCTGCCTGCCGGCCGCCACGCAGGTCACACTGCCCGAGAGCGTGACGCGCATCGGCCGCTACGGCATCGCCATGTGCTCCAAGCTCACGGGTATGTCCATCCCCAAGGGCGTGACCGAGATCGGCGACTTTGGTCTCGCGGGCAACGGACTTACCGCCGTCCCGCTGCCTGACGGGCTGCAGAGCCTCGGCCGCGGCGCGTTCGACACCTGCACCAGCCTCACGAACACCACTCTGCCCGCCGCCATCACGGCCGTGCCCGGCAAGTGCTTTGCCGACTGCACGAAGCTGCTGAACGTCAAATACGCCGGCACCGTGACCGCCATCGGCGAGCGCGCGTTTGAGGGCTGCAAGTCGCTCACCGCAGCGCCCATCCCCGCGACGGTGACCGAGCTCGGCGCGTCCGCCTTCACCGGCTGCACTGCGCTGACGGATGTGACGCTGCCCGCCGGCGTGACCGCCATTCCCGACGGCTGCTTCCAGGGCTGCACCGCGCTGAAAGACATGAAGCTGCCCGGCACCGTGACGAGCGTCGGCCACAACGCGTTCACCGGCTGCACCGCACTGAAGGACGTGCGCTGCTACGGCGCGCCCCCGACGGTCGAGCCCGCCGGCGCGGCCGAGCACAGCTTCGAGCCCGCCATCGTCACCATCCACTATAACCCCGACCCGGTCTACGGCTGGACGCTCGAAGCCGACGGCACATGGCAGGGCTATAAGGTCAGCAGCAAGGGCGCGTGCCTGCACACGGGCTACGGCACGCACGAGAACACCGTGCCCGCCACCTGCGGGGAGGCCGGCCGCACCGAGACCATCTGTGACAACTGCGGTGAGGTCGTCTCGACCAAGGAGATCCCCGCCACCGGCGCGCACACCTGGGACAACGGCACCGTGACCACGGAGCCGACCGAGACCACCCCCGGCGTGCGCACGTTCACCTGCGCCGTCTGCGGCCAGACCCGGACCGAGACCATCCCCGCGACGGGTGCGCACGACTATCAGTTCACCAGGAACGTCGCGCCCACCTGCACGGCGGACGGCTACGACCTCTATACCTGCAGCGGCTGCGGCGCGACCGAAAAGCGCAACAGCAAGCCCGCACTCGGCCACAAGTGGGACAGCGGCACCGTGACCACGGAGCCGACCGAGACCACCCCCGGCGTGCGCACCTACACCTGCACCGTCTGCGGCGAGGTCAAGACCGAGACCATCCCCGCCACCGGCGCACACACGCACAAGTGGGACGCGGGCAAAGTGACCACGGAGCCGACCGAAACCACCCCCGGCGTGCGCACCTACACCTGCACCATCTGCGGCCAGACCAAAAACGAGATCATCCCCGCCACCGGCGGCAGCACCGTCTGCCCCGGCGGCCCGAGCTGCCCGAGCTACGGCTTCCGTGACGTGGCCGGCCCGGCCGACTGGTCGCACGAGGGCATCGACTACTGCGTGCGCCGCAGCCTCATGGTCGGCACCGGCGTGGGCACGTTCTCCCCGGACATGGCCTGCTCGCGCGCCCAGATCGTGCAGATCCTCTATAACCTCTCCGGCGATAAGACCGACTACGGCAACTACTACCTGCCGTTCACGGACGTTGCACCCGGCGACTGGTTCTACGAGGCCGTCGCCTGGGCCTACGCCAACGACATCGTCGCCGGCACGAGCGCGAGCACGTTCGCGCCCAACGACGTCATTACCCGCGAACAGATGGCCGTCATCCTCTACGGCTACACGGCCAAGTTCGCACCGGAATTCACCGGAAACGCCGCCTCGCTCAACACCTTCCCCGACGCCGGCAGCGTCGCCAACTGGGCCTATGCCGCCATGTCGTGGGCCGTGGGCAATGGCCTGATCTCCGGCATGGGATCCGGCGGTGTGTCCTACCTCGCGCCGCAGGGCAGCGCCACGCGCGCGCAGGCCTCGGCCATCATCATGTGCTACTGCCAGCTCATCGGCCAGTGAGCCGGCACGCAAACTGCATCACCATCCGCCCCGGGAGCCGAACGCTCCCGGGG
>ULTN01011914.1_pt1 | contig 11608 bp, 7 predicted proteins | sample 1957681 | NCBI WGS metagenome assembly ULTN01 (sample SAMEA4835736, study PRJEB28245) | human gut metagenome | biome: gut microbiome; material: fecal sample | place: Denmark | collected 2008
TCCGATTCGCATCATTTGCACGCGCCCGGACTGGAAGGCTCTTAAAGGAGCCTGCACAAGCGGCGTCTCGGAAATGGTCGGCAGCCTCTCTTCGTCCGTTACGCTTTATTTCTTCAACGCCGCTTTCATGTATTGGCTCGGTGTTGACGGCGTAGCTGCGCTCACGATCGCCTCCTATTCCACCTATGTCTTCAATTCGATTTTCTACGGTTTCTGCGAAGCAACCGCCCCGATTCTCGGCTACAAGTACGGCGAACAGAATTGGACTGAACTCGCTTGCGTATTCCGCAACAGTCTGATCATCATGACCGTTTTTTCTCTTGCAGCCTACGGGTTATCGGTTCTCTTTGCCGCACCGGTGCTGGGATTTTTTGCACCGCAGGATTCGCATGTGTTTGAACTCGTGCTTGCCAACTTCGGGTACTTTGCGCTGTCTCTTCTGCTTCTGTGTCCCAACATGTTTGCCGCTTATCTCTTCACGGCCATGGGCGACGGGAAACGCGCGGCGATCGTGTCGTTTTGCAGAACGTTTTTGTTCACCGTCTTGGCAATCGAATGCTTGCCACTCGCGGTCGGAGAAATCGGTCTGTGGTTTGCCGTACCGCTTGCCGAGCTTCTCACGCTGATATTGAGCGCAACACTCGTGATTCGCAACCGTCGCCGTTATGGCTACGACGGACAACCCGCGACGGTTGTCAATATCACCTGATGAGGCAACAAAGAAGTTTAACAATTCGTCTGTGGAAACCGTTCCGGAAAAAATATTCGGCTATAAGATTCTGCAAGAGTCTGCATCGCAGGCAAAAGTGCCTTTTGAAGTCGGTTCTTTTCCTGTTTTTTTTGCCTGAAAATTTAGAGATGACTGCCAACCGCGAAAAACCCGAACAGCTGACATTCTTCTTTTTTGAAGAAATGCCCAAGCCGACCAAGGGCACGATTTACCTTGACACCAGCAAGAAAGGCGTCACGAAATTCAAAACGCGGCGCCACAACTCCTATCGCGCTGAAGTCACCTACAACGGCGTGAAATACCGCAAGCGCTCCGCTGAGCGAGCCGATTGCGAACAGTTCCTGGCTCAATTGGCCGAGAAGTACGAAAAAGGCTTGCTTTGAGGTCCTCCTCTGAAGTCAGGGGCTTTACGGCCTCTACTGTAACGAAGCGCCCGCGGTTTCCTCAACCGAATTTCTAGCGTTTGGTTAGATCGAAACGATCAGCCTTGGTTGTGCTCGAAACCTGAAGCAGGCCGAGCACGGTGTGATAGAGGCTTTCGTGCGTAACCTTGCTCTTTGCCGTCGCGGCAAGTTTCTCACGGTCCACCTTGTAGTCCTGAGCGAAGTTATCCGACATCCACATCACCATCGGCACCTGCACCTGCTCGTCGGTCGACATCCAATAGGGCGCTCCGTGAAGATAAAGTCCGTTCTCTCCCAGGCTCTCGCCGTGGTCCGATACGTACAGCATCGCGGTGTTCATGCCGGAAGCACCCTTGAGCGTATCAATAATGTCGGCAAGAACCTTATCGGTGTAGCGCACGGAATTGTCATAAGCGTTGTCAAGCTCTTCTTCCGAGCAACTGCCCAAATCGTTAGCCGTGCACTCCGGCAGCCACTTCTTCTGATCCTTGGGGCTGCGCAGATGATAGGCCGGTCCGTGCGACCCCATCATGTGAAGGAAGAGCACCTGCGACTGACCTTTTGACAAGCCGTCCAAAGCCGTCTGCACTTCGTCGGCCAGAACGCCGTCAAAACACTTTCCGTCGGCGCAGGCCGCACTGCTCTTTTTGAGCGCCTCTGCAGGGCCCCTGGACGGCACACCGGCACAAACACCCTTACAGCCGGATTGATTGTCCACCCAAAGAACGTTGAAGCCCGCTCGCTGCAGGACGTCAGGCAATGCTTCTTCGCTCAGGATCCTGTCGCGGTTGTAGTCGCTGCGGCCGATGCGGCTCATCATGCAAGGCAGGGAAACGTCGGTGGACGTGCCGCAAGCCTGCACCAACGGAAAGTTGATGATGTCGCGCTTGGAAAGCTCCGGATTGGTTTCGCGGTTGTAACCGGCAAGCTGCCAATTGGCCGAGCGCGTTGTTTCACCCACAACGACCACAAAGAGCGTCGGACGTTCGGGCTTGACCATGCGCTGCGGATTAGGATCGATCACCAGACGCACGCGGGGACCGTCGGGACTCGCGTCAGCCGTGAGCGTTCTCACAAGAGAGTAGACCATAATCGCCGGCACGATCTGATAGCGAAGCGACTTGTCGGCACGCATCGCTCCGGAGAAGGCTTGGAAGTTCAAAAGCACCATGCCGAGCGCCGAAGCAATCAGCACGGCCACGAGACCGACGCGCTTGACCGCGCGCCAGAGCATTTGACGAGTAAAAAGACCGGCAACCGAGACACGGGCTCGAGCCTTGGGGACAAAACTCAAAGAGATCCAGAGCAAGGGCGCCCACGAACAGAAAAAGACGGAAAAAGTACGCGGGCTCAAATATCCCAGAGCCTCATGCGTATCGGTTGCCAGGAAATTGCGAACCATGTCGGGCGTATAGGCGATGCCGTAAAGATAAGCGCCCGCAAAACCGACGGCGCCGACGGCGGACAACACCACGAGTACCGCACGAAACACCTTGGCCGGCAGCCAAGAAAACATTTCAAGCAACGCCACGGCAAGCAATCCGAAGGCCATGGCCGAGCCGAAGAAAAGACTCACCTTGGTCCACGTCAGCACCTCGGGCAAACTCACCAACCGTGCGTACATGGGACTGTCGTACACGAGCGTCCACCAGATCGCCGTAAAGACAATGCAAGTCGTTTGGCTCACGAGCGGACGGTCGGGCTTTAGTCGTCCCGTCTCGGTGGTATCGGCAATACGCCCCTTGAGTTCGATCCAAAACCGTTCGATCAGGTGGCCGCGGCTAAAAAACAGAAGGTAGATTGATGCCGCAAGCATCCAATCCACAAAGAAGGAAGCTAGCACGTGAGAAGCAAAGTGCATGCCGTCGGTCATGCGGCCTAATCCCGCAATCGTTCCCGACAAAAGAACGAGACCGAAAGCCAGACGCGCAGCCTTGACGGACTTATCTCTGAAATAGAAATAAAGACCGAACAGGCAAAAACCGCTTCCGGCCGCCCCGCTCGGCCAACAGTTGCCGGGAATGCTTCCCAGGACAAACGCAGAAGCTGCCGTCTTGATTTCATTGACGCCGCCGAACTCAACCGTCTTGGCCGGGCACGAGATACCCGTGGAAGTCTTCAGAAAATAGATTGCCAGCACGCAGGCGAGCATCGAAACGAGCAGATACATGAGCCGCAGCATCTCGGGTCTCGCCTCTTCTCTTGCCACGCGCGAAGACGATGTTTTCGCCCACAGGTGCGCGAGCTTACCCGCCGCACAAATCGCAATCAGAATCGAGAGATATTTCGGTGCCTGATGTAACAGCGGTTCCACCCACCATTGCGTCCTTCCCCACCAGACACCGTCACTGAAAAAGACCTTTGAGATAGCGATGTCAAGTGAATGCGGCGGCAGAAACCACAGCCAGGCAAAACCGAGCAATGGCAGCGCAAACCACAACAACAGCGAATACGGTCGAACGAGCTCAAAGCGACGCGGTGCGGCGACGGCATGAACTGTTGAAGTCTGAGGCTGGCAATCAAAGGTAAGAACTGCGGAAGTGGTGTCGGTCATGATGCAAGCGTTGAAAACAACGGCGCTTTTGAGATGCGCCCCATTTTTTCAATCGACCGACAAAAGCCTGTCAATCGTCTGTCAAATGGGCGTCAAAGACCGTGATGCAACGCAAGAAGAGGCGAGATTTACGCGTGAAAAAAACGCGATGTCTCTAAACTTCCCGCAACAAAACCACTCGAAGGCACCTTCCTATGTCCATCAAAATTCTGGTTGTTGATGACAACTCCGACATCCTTGCCAATGTTGCCGAATATTTGGAAATGAAAGGGTGGATCGTGGAGTGCAGCCTCACCTCGGCAGATGCCTGGGAGCGAGTGCATCGCAGCGACATCGACTTGATGATTCTCGATGTCGGCCTGCCCGGCATGGATGGCATGACGCTGTGTCGTCGCCTGCGCGGCGAAGGCAAAACCCTGCCGATTCTGATGCTCACCGCCCGCGATGCCATTGACGATCGCGTCGACGGATTGATGGCAGGTGCCGACGACTACTTGGTCAAACCTTTTGCTCTGCGAGAGCTTGCCGCACGCGTCGAAACACTTCTGCGCCGCACGCTCGGCGCTACCAACAGCACGCTCACTGTGGGGCCGCTTACGATGAATCTGCGCACGCTCAAGGTCACCCGCAATCAGATCCCCATCAAGCTCAATCCGACGTGCCTGAAGATTTTGCGCAGCCTGATGTCAAGAAGCCCCGCTATCGTGAGCCGCGCACAACTCGAACTCGAAATCTGGCCCAACGATCAGCCTATATCTGACAGCTTACGTTCAAACCTTTATCTGTTGAGACAGGCTATAGATAAACCGTTTGAAAACGAAGGCGCTCTGCTGCACACGCATCAGGGCTTCGGCTGGTCGATCGAAGCGCCCGAAGTCAAAACTGAAATCGAACCCGAAGCAAAGAGCGAAGCCTAAAATTCCCGCACCCCTTCCCCCTGAGGTTTCGCAATGTTTCTCACGAGCAACGCCAACCCGGTCGGGCTCAAGCGTCGTATCGCCTACGCCTTCGTTTTGCTGATTTCCTGCATGGCGATCGTCAGCGCCCTGGCGGTCAAAAACGCCTTTGAGTACGCGGAAACGACGCTTACCGGCGAATATCTGTCCGATATAAATGACGCCCTGATTCAAGTGCTCAACGAGGGCGGAGCCATTCGCATGCCGCTCACGATGAAGGTCTACTGCGACAATCCGGATTCCGGCATGGAGCCTGTTCCCGAGCGCTATAAATTCCTTTCCGAAGGATACTCGGAGGTGGCCGAACCTCCTGCCGTCTTTGCGTTCCGCTCGCAATGGCAAGGACACGCCCTCGTGGTCGTGCGCGATCAGGAAAGCTTTGAGAAAACCGAGCAGAAGATGTGGCTCTTTTCCGCGATCACGGTGATTGCGGTCGTTTTTTTTGCCACACTTTTGGGAACCGTGTTGTCTCGCCGCATCATGCGTCCAGTCGAGCGTCTTTCGGAGGCTGTTCGTGACGCTGCCGGCGGCAACCACTACAAAGCAATTCCGCGCGAGATCATGACCAACGACGAAGTCGGTGCGCTCGCGCAATTGTGCGACTCGTCGATGCGGCGTCTTTACGACGCCTTAAAGCGCGAAAAATCCTTTACAGGTGACGTGAGCCACGAACTGCGTACGCCCTTGACGGTCATTGAGACCTCATCGGAACTTCTGGAGATGACCGACCTCTCCCCTCAGCAGTCGCGACAAGTAAACCGCATTCTGCGAGCTGTGAGTCAAATGCGCTCGCTTGTAACGCTTTTCCTGCAACTCGCCCGCACGGAGCGCAGCATTCAGGGCCCGTCGACCGACAATGTGCGCGAGCTCTTTACGGTCGTTGAGGAGGCTTGGGAACCGATTGCCGCCAAAAAACATGTGAAACTGAGCTTTGTAACCGCCGAGCGATGCCAAGGGAATTTCTCTCCTGTGCTGCTGGCAACCGTCATGAACAATCTCGTCAAAAACGCCGTGATGTACGTCTCCGAAGGCGGCCGCATTGAAGTGATCGAAAAGCCTGACGGCTTTATGGTGGCCAACAATGGCCCGGGCATTCCGCCTGAAGATCGTAAACGCATCTTTGCGGCCTTCACGCGCGGTTCAACAGCCAGCGGTAGCGGAGAAGGGTTGGGATTGTCAATTGCGTCGCGAATCTGCGAGCGCATGGACTGGCAAATCCGCCTGCTCGATCAGACCGATCGCAGCGAGAAACTGGCTTGGGCAACGGGCGCTGTCTTTGCCGTTACGCTCACAGGGAGCGCACCGGTGCGAAAGGACATGAACGCCGAAAGCGGTTGACGCGTCCAGTCGCTTATTGAAGTCTGCAAAAAGCCCCGGAGACTCTCGAAAGTTCCGGGGCTTCGCTTTTTTCGCGGAATCAACGCACTCGGGCGTCGAACTTTTTAGGAAGCGGTTTCGTCACGTTCAGCACGGGAGGCACGGCGGCGTTCGAATTCCTTGAGCCAGCGCTTGCGCAAGCGAATGCTCTTGGGCGTGATTTCCACGAGTTCGTCGTCGTTGATGAATTCAACGGCGCTTTCGAGCGTCAGACGCACAGGCGGGACCAGACGGATGGCTTCGTCGGTACCGGAAGCACGGATGTTGGTGAGCTGCTTACCCTTGATCGGGTTCACGACGATGTCGTTTTCACGGGAGTGTTCACCGATGATCATGCCTTCGTAGAGAGCATCGCCCGGATTCACGAACAGACGGCCGCGTTCCTGGATCTTCCACAGAGCGTAAGCCACAGCAGCACCGTCGTCCTGGCTGATAATGGCGCCGGAACGGCGTTCACCCACATCGCCCTGCTTGATCGGACCGTATTCGTCGTAGACGTGGCTCATGATGCCCGTGCCGCGGCACATCGTCATGAAGAGCGACTGGAAGCCGATCAGACCGCGAGCCGGAATACGGTATTCGAGACGCACGCGACCCTTGCCGTCAGGCTGCATATCGGTGAGATCACCCTTACGGCGGCCGAGTTCTTCCATCACGGCGCCCTGGTGTTCTTCTTCAACGTCCACCGTCAGAAGTTCGTACGGTTCAAGCTTGACGCCGTCGACTTCCTTAAAGAGCACGCGCGGACGACCGACAGCGAGTTCGTAGCCTTCGCGGCGCATATTTTCAAGAAGAATCGTAAGGTGCAATTCACCGCGGCCGCAAACTTCCCAGCAGGTTTCGTCAGCGGTCGGACGCAGACGCATGGCCACGTTGCTCTTCAATTCACGTTCCAGGCGTTCACGAATCTGGCGGCTCGTCACGAACTTGCCCTCACGGCCTGCCAGAGGCGAGGTGTTCACCATGAAGCTCATCGTGAGCGTCGGTTCGTCCACGGAGAGCATCGGCAATGCTTCGGGGTGGGCCGGATCGGTAATGGTCGTACCGATGTTAAGTTCTTCAATGCCGTTCACGAGAACGATGTCACCAGCCTGAGCGCTTTCAACGATCTTCTTGTCGAGGCCTTCGAACTGCATGATCTGGTTGATCTTGGCGGGCTTGGGCGTGTCGTCCGGGCCGTTCATGATCATGACGCTCTGACCTGCCTTGAGCGTACCGCGGTGCACGCGGCCGATACCGATCTTACCCACGTAGCTCGAATAGTCGAGCGAGCAGATCTGCAGCTGCAGCGGTGCCTCTGCATCGTCTTCACGCACCGGCACGTACTTGATTACGGCGTCGAATACGGCGCGCATGTTGCCGATCTTCTGGAGTTCTTCGACGTCGTCGGTCAGGCCCGCGTAGCCGTTCAAAGCGGACGCGTAAATCACCGGGAAGTCGAGCTGATCTTCCGTGGCGCCGAGCTTGTCAAACAAATCGAACGTGGCATTGATCACCCAGTCCGGACGAGCGCCCGGGCGGTCGATCTTGTTGATCACGACGATGGGCTTCAGACCGGCGGCAAGAGCCTTGCGGGTCACAAAGCGCGTCTGCGGCATCGGGCCTTCGACGGCGTCGACCAACAGCAGCACGCCGTCGACCATCGACAGAACGCGTTCGACTTCACCGCCGAAGTCAGCGTGCCCCGGGGTGTCGATGATGTTGATGTGAATGCCTTCGTATTCAACGGCGCAGTTCTTGGCAAGAATCGTGATGCCGCGTTCCTTTTCCAGTGCGTTGCTGTCCATCACGCGTTCGTCGACCTGCTGGTTGCTGCGGAAAGTGCCCGCGCACTGCAAAAGCTTGTCGACCATGGTCGTCTTGCCGTGGTCAACGTGCGCAATGATGGCAATGTTGCGAATTGCTCTAGTCATGTTTTACTCGTCCCCGTTCGTTTCGAGGTTTTCAGTTACTACAAATCGAATCAAGCGGTGAGGATGCAGAGTACCTCTTGCGTCCACCTTCACCGTTCCCAATAGTTCGCCCGACGAGCCGTATGCTCGCAACAGTTCGCCGCGGCGCGTGTCTTTCAGAGGCAGCCGCTGACCATTTCTCAAGCGTTCGGTCTGTACCGCATCGAGCCGGACGCTACCGAGCGTCTGAAGCAGAAAATCCGCTCCCTTGAGAAAGGCACGGCGCTCTTGAACCGTTTTTTCTTTGTCGTCGATCACCGCAAAGGGGATCGCGTCGGCAATCTTCAAGTCTCCGACTTCGGTGCGCCGCAGACTTTCCAAATGGGCAAAGCACCCAAGTTTACGACCGATGTCGTCAGCCAGCACACGGATGTAGGTTCCTTTACTCACCCGGACATCGATTTTGGCCGTCTCGCCGTCAAACTCCATCAGTTCGAGATGGTGCACATGGACCTTTCTCGGATGGCGCTCAACTTCAATGCCGCGTCGCGCAAGATCATACAGATTTTTGCCGTCGCGTTTGATGGCCGAGTACATCGGCGGCACCTGTTCGATCTGGCCGGTAAATTCAGGCAAAAGCGCTTCAAGCGTTTGGCGCGTCGGACGCATGTCAGACGTTTCCGTCACCTCACCGGTCTTATCCATCGTATCGGTGCACGCGCCGAAGCGAAGCACCGCTTCATAGCGCTTATCGGCATGCAAAAGATCGGCCGAATACTTTGTTGCGTTGCCGAAAGCCAGGGGCAAAAGCCCTGTCGCAAAGGGATCAAGGGTACCGGTATGGCCGGCTTTCTGCGCATTGATCAAGCGGCGCGAGAGCTGCAGAGCCCAGTTAGAGCTCATGCCCTCTGGCTTATCCAGCAACAGCACGCCGTCGACTGCGTCGCCCTTCTTGCCCATTACTCGGCTTCCTCTTTATTCGTGTCGCTTTCGGCGACGCGCGTCTGACGCATCGCCTCGTTGATGACGCGATCCATTTCAAAACCGCGCTCCACGCTCGTATCGTGCACAAAGTGCAACGTCGGAACAGTGTGAATGCGAAGCTTCTTGAAAATCTTGTTGCGCAACATACCGGCGGCGGCCGTAAGGCCTGCCGTGCACTGAACGGGATCGGAACCGATCACCGTGAAAAAAACGCGGGCATGAGCGTAGTCGGGCGTGATTTCGCAGCCGGTGATCGTCACCAGACCCACTCGGGGGTCGCGCACCTCAAGCGGAATGATCTCCGCGAGGTCTCGGGCGATCTGCTCGGCGACACGTTGGCCGCGGCCGGGCTTGGCTTTTTGCATAAAAATTTCGTCCTTTTTTAACTTCACAAACGCCGCCGACATCGCTGCCGGAGGCGTTTGCTGTTTGAGTGTTTGCGAGGGCTCGGGCGTCGTTATAAGGAGCCCTGAGCCGATTCTCCGTTAGAGCGTACGAGCGACTTCCGTCACCTCGAAGATTTCGAGCTGGTCGTTAACCTTAATGTCATCGTAGCCCTTGAGACTCAGACCGCATTCGCTGCCGGCCTGAACTTCGCGAACGTCATCCTTGAAGTGCTTCAAGCTGGCGAGTTCGCCGGTCCAGATCACCACGTTGTCGCGCAAGAGGCGAGCGCTGGCATTGCGGCGTACCACGCCTTCGAGAACACGGCAGCCGGCAATGAGACCAACCTTGGGCACGCGGATAACCTGACGGATTTCCAGGAGACCCAACGCCGTTTCCTTCTTCTCGGGCGAAAGCATGCCGCTCATGGCCGCGCGGACTTCATCAACAGCATCGTAAATGATGTTGTAGTAACGAATATCCACGTCTTCCTGTTCAGCAAGCTTGCGGGCCTGCTGATCAGCGCGCACGTTAAAGCCGATGATGACCGCCTTGGAAGCCGCAGCCAGGTTGACGTCGGTTTCCGTAATGCCGCCCACGGCGCTGTGCACGACCTGAACGCGCACTTCTTCCGTGGAGAGCTTCGTGAGAGCATGCACCAGAGCTTCGGTCGAACCCTGCACGTCGGCCTTGATGATGAGCGGAAGGGTCTTGACTTCGCCCTGGCCCACATCGGCAAACATGTTTTCGAGCTTCTGAGCCTGCTGACGGGCGAGCTTGACTTCGCGGTACTTGCCCTGACGGAAGAGAGCCACTTCACGGGCCTTGCGTTCGTCGGGCACCACAATCAATTCATCGCCAGCGGACGGCACGTCGGACAGACCCTGGATTTCCACCGGGATGGAAGGACCGGCCGAGGTGACCTGGCTGCCCAATTCGTTGATCATCGCGCGGACACGGCCGAAGCACTGGCCGGCCAGAACGATGTCGCCCTTTTGCAGCAAACCAGACTGAACCAGAATGGAAGCCACAGGACCGCGGCCCTTGTCGAGTCGGCTTTCGATCACGAGACCCTTGGCAGGACCCTTGTCGGCGGCCTTGAGTTCGAGCATTTCGGCCTGCAGCAGCACGTTTTCAAGGAGGTCGTCAACGCCCTTGCCGGTCTTGGCGGACACCGGGCAGAACGGCACGTCGCCGCCGTATTCTTCCGGCAGCACTTCGTTTTGCACGAGTTCGCCCTTGACGCGTTCAATGTTGGCTTCGGGCTTGTCGATCTTGTTGATCGCCACCACAAGCGGAACACCGGCGGCACGAGCGTGCGCAATGGCTTCCTTGGTCTGGGGCATCACGCCGTCGTCGGCGGCCACCACCAGAATCACGATGTCGGTTGCCTGAGCACCGCGGGCACGCATGGCCGTAAAGGCTTCGTGGCCCGGAGTGTCGAGGAAGGTCACGATGCCGCGCGGGGTCTTGACGTGGTAGGCACCGATGTGCTGGGTAATGCCGCCGGCTTCGCCTGCAGCCACCTTGGCACGACGGATGTAGTCAAGCAACGATGTCTTACCGTGGTCAACGTGACCCATGATGGTCACGACCGGCGGACGCGGCACTTCCGGATACTGTTCCAGGTTGCTTTCGAGTTCGCCCAGCAGCGATTCCGGATCGTCGGCCTTGGCGGCAAGTGCCTTGTGGCCCATTTCCTCGACGATGATCATCGCCGTTTCCTGGTCGAGCATCTGGTTGATCGTCACCATCTGGCCCATCTTCATGAGGGTCTTGATGACTTCGGTCGCCTTCACGCTCATCTTGTGAGCCAGATCGGCCACGGAGATCGTTTCGGGAACGGTCACTTCACGCACCACGGGCTCGGTCGGCATCTGAACCTGACGCTGTTCGTGCTTGTGGCTCTTGCGACCGCGGCTGTGCCAGCCGCTCGACTCGTCGCTGTCAATCGCACCGCGGGTCTTCATGCCGCCGCGACGGCCGCCGCGGTCTTCGTCGCCCCAGCGATCGTTGCCCTTGGAAGCCTGCTTACGGCCCTTGCCGTTTGCCTTGCCTTCGTTCTTTTCGGGCTTGTTAGCAGCGGGCTTCTCAGCCTTCTGATTCTTCTGAGCGGGCTTTTGCTGCGCATTCTGCGGCTGTGCCTTCTTGGCCTCTTCATTGCGGTCGGTCTTGTCACCGCGGTCAGCCTTGGCCTTGAGAACGATCTTAGGCTTGGCAAGCATCGCGCGGATGGCTTCGGCTTCTTCCTGAGCCTTGCGACGGGCTTCCTGACGGCGAGCTTCGAGTTCGGCCTTCTCGGCGGCAGCTTTTTCGGCAGCAGCCTT
>ULTN01046501.1_pt1 | contig 11525 bp, 10 predicted proteins | sample 1957681 | NCBI WGS metagenome assembly ULTN01 (sample SAMEA4835736, study PRJEB28245) | human gut metagenome | biome: gut microbiome; material: fecal sample | place: Denmark | collected 2008
AAGAATCATTAAATGGACGTAGAACAGAAATATTAAAACATTGTTTGAATGAGGGACAGAATAAAAAAGGTTTTTTTAGGCTTACAGTTCCAACTGGGGGAGGAAAGACTATCGCATCCCTTGCATTTGCACTAAAACATGCGGTTGAAAATGATATGGATCGTGTAATATATGTAATTCCATATACCAGTATTATAGAGCAGAATGCACAAGTGTTCAGGGATATACTTGGAGAGCAGAACGTTTTGGAAAATCATTGTAATGTAGATTATGATGGACGAGAGGATTTTGTGCCGATGCAATTGGCGAGCGAAAACTGGGATAAACCTATTGTAGTGACTACGAATGTTCAGTTTTTTGAGTCATTGTTCTCAAATAAATCTTCAAGATGCAGGAAACTGCATAATATAGCAAATAGCGTTATTATATTTGATGAGGTTCAGATGTTACCAACTGATTATTTAAAACCTTGTATTTATATGATTAGCGAATTAGTAAAGCGATATAGATCAAGTATAGTATTATGTACAGCAACACAACCAGCTTTAGACTCATTATTTCCAGAACAAACGCAGATTATGGAACTTTGTCCAAGAATGCAGGAACAATTTGGATACTTTAAGAGAGTAAAATACAATAACATCGGAACAATAACAAAAGATAAATTGTCAAGTATGCTAAAAGATGAAGAATGTGCTTTGTGTATTGTGAATACGAAGAGAATGGCCCAAGATATTTATAAGAAGCTATGTGGAACAGGGGTATTTCATCTATCAACTAATATGTATCCATCACATAGAAAAAATGCTTTGAAAAAGATAAAATCGTGTTTGCAAAGTGGAGAAAAATGTGTTGTTGTGTCAACGAGCTTGGTTGAGGCAGGTGTAGATTTGGATTTTAAGCATGTGTATCGTCAGATTGCAGGAATTGATTCAATTATACAAGCTGCTGGTAGATGTAATAGAGAGGGGAAAAGAAATCAAGCTGATAGTACAGTTAATATTTTTGATATTGAGGATTGTAGGATACCATTAAGTCAAAAACAACAGATTGAGGTTGCTAAGTCTGTATTATGTGATTATGAAATAGTAGATAGTCCAGAGTGTATATCAGAATATTTTAAGAGATTGTATCATTTCAGGGGAGATGGTCTTGATAATAAGAGAATTTTAGGTGAATTTGTTCATCCTGAGTATAATTATGCAAAGGTTGGAAAAGAGTTTAAAATAATTGAGCAGGATATGGCAACAATTTTTGTCGGTAATACAGATGAGGCAAAAGAGTTGATGGATGAGATAAAGCTAAAAGGCATATCAAAAGAAAGAATGCGAAAAGCAGGACAGTTTTGTGTTCAGGTTTATTGTGGTGAAAAATCAGAATTTCAAAAATTGTATGATGCAGGAATAATACGCCTCGTTTCAGATGATGTGCGAGATTTTTATGAATTGACATCAATGGAATATTACTCAGAAGAATATGGTTTAGTTTGCTTGGTAGATGAGGGGGAGGCGATATTTTTATAAATAAATGAAATGCGGTGGGTATATAAATATCCACCGCATCAGGTAATCATATTGAAAACCTTATTATTTCAATCCACTGTAAAACAGACACGTTTAGTATATATAAAAATCTAATAAAATTCAATAATGTTTTAAATATCGTATTGTCATACGTATCACAATGCGTTATTATAGAAATACAATATATCTAATATGATGGAGGTGAGAAAATGGGGAAAGGAGTAAAAGTAAAGGTTTGGGGAGATTATGCATTGTTTTCCAGACCTGAGATGAAAGTTGAGAGGTGTTCATATGATGTGATAACACCATCGGCTGCAAGAGGGATATTGGAAGCAATATATTGGCATCCCGGAATGAAATGGGTAATAGACAAGATATATGTTAAGAATCCAATAAGATTTACGAGTGTAAGACGAAATGAAGTAAAGAGTAAAATATCTGCAAATAATGTATTGCAAGCATACAATGGAGCAGATAAGCCTTTATACATTAGCACAAAGGAGGATATAGTGCAAAGAGCTTCTTTGATCTTAAGAGATGTGTGTTATGTGATAGAAGCACATTTTGAGATTACAGAAAATGCAAATGATTCTGATAATCCGGGTAAATTTAAAGATATTATAATGAGACGATTAAAAAGAGGCGAATGCTATCATATGCCATATTTTGGATGTAGGGAATTTCCAGTCAATTTTAGCATCTGTGATGAGGAGGAAGTGCACACCATATATGACGAGGTTCCAGAGAAAGATTTAGGGTTTATGTTATACGATCTTGATTATAGCGATAGAAACAATATACAGCCTATGTTTTATAGGGCTATCATGAAGAGAGGAGTATTAGATTTGAGGGATTGTGAGGTGATCAGATGATATTACAGTCTCTAATGCAATATTACGAGAGTTTGGTAGAAAAAGGAAAAGTTCCACGTATGGGGTGGTGTCATGCAAAAGTATCGTGTGCTATAGAACTGAATGAAGATGGACAAGTAAAAGCTATTATTCCGTTAAAAGTATCCGAAATGTTTGGAAAAAAAGAAGTACTGGTTCCACAACAGATGAATGTTCCGCAGATGGTGGTAAGGTCTTCAGGTATATCGGCGAATTTTTTGTGCGACAATTCAAAATATATGTTGGGAATAGACAGTACAGGTACAAGTCAAAGGATAAAAGAATGTTTTATGGCTGCGAGGGATAAACATTGTAGCATATTGCAGGATTCAAATGGAAGAATGGCAAAAGCAATTATCAGGTATTTTGAACAATGGAATCCTGATAATGCAGATGTTAATCCGGTTATTAAAGCACATTGGGAAGATTTGACCGATGGTGGAAACTTGATATTTTGTATGAAAAATGAGTATGCCCAGGAAGACGAAGAGATAAAAAAGATATGGCATATATATCAAGAGTATAATTCAGGCTTAGTCGATGGTATATGCCTTGTAACTGGGGAAAAGGCAGAAATATCAAGGATTCATAGAGGCATAAAAGGCGTACCAGGAGCACAGTCCAGTGGCGCGGCTTTGGTTTCATTTAATGCTCCAGCTTTTGAATCCTATGGAAAGGAACAGAGTTATAATGCGCCAGTAGGCAAGAAGGCTGAATTTGCATATACAACAGCACTAAATTATCTTCTTTCTGAAAAAAAATACACTTTTCAATTGGGAGACGCAATGGTTATATACTGGGCTGAATCGGCTCAAACCCAGTATCAGGACATATTTAAAAACTTTTTTAACTCTAGCATAGATAATCAAAAGGAATTAGAAAAAGTTTTTGGAAATTTGAAGAATGGACTAGAAGTGGATATAGATTATGTAAAGATTGATTTAAATCAAAGGTTTTATATTTTATGTCTTGCACCTAATGCGGCGAGATTGTCAATTCGATTTTTTTACGAGAATTCATTTGGTAATATATTGGAGAATTTATCAAGGCATTATGAAAGAATGTCAATAGTTAAACCAGAATGGGAAAAAGGTTATCTGAGTATTCAAGAGATGTTGATGGAAACAGTCAACAAGAAATCAAAAGATAAAAAACCTGTATCAAACATGGCAACGTTGGTGTTAAGGGATATATTGGTGGATGACAGGTATCCAACAAGTCTATATACCGGAGTGTTGACAAGAATAAGAGCAGAGCAAGGTGGTATAACTTACGGAAGGGCAGCTATTGTAAAAGCGTATTTAATAAAAAATTATAATATGAAGGAGGGAGAAAAGTACATGGGATTGAATGAAAATTGTAATGAACAGGCATATGTATTAGGAAGGTTGTTTGCCATACTTGAATTAATTCAAAAGGATGCGAATCCAGGAATTAATTCAACTATCAAAGATCGATATTTTAATTCAGCATGTGCAACACCAGCATCAGTTTTTCCAATTTTGATTAAGTTAAAAAATAGTCATCTGAAGAAACTCGAAAGAAATTCAACAGGACTAAGAATTCAGTACGAGAAAATCATAACAGAGTTAATGGGAAAATTAAACATGGCTGAAACGCAGATAGGATTTCCAAGACGATTATCTCTAGAAGAACAGGGAAAATTCATGCTTGGATATTATCATCAGATTCAGAAAAGGTACGAAAAAAAGGAGGATAAATAAATGGGTGATGTAATAAAAAACAGATATGAATTTGTAGTGTTATTCGATGTTGAGAATGGAAATCCAAATGGAGATCCTGATGCTGGCAATATGCCAAGGATTGATCCAGAGAGTGGATTGGGTTTAGTTACAGATGTTTGTATAAAACGAAAAATTCGTAATTATGTTGAAACTGTTAAGGAAGATGAAAAGGGATATGGAATATACATAAAAGAGGATGTCCCGTTAAATAAGAGTGATAGAAATGCTTGTAAAAGTTTAGGGGTTGAGGAGACTGAAGACAAAAAACTTACGGAAGAATTAAAGAAATTAAAAAAGTCAGATCCAGATGTTGATAGAAAATTGAGAGATTATATGTGCGAGAATTTTTATGATATTAGGACATTTGGGGCAGTTATGACTACGTTTGTTAAAGCCTCATTGAATTGTGGACAGGTCAGGGGACCAGTACAGTTAGGGTTTGCTAGGAGCATAGATCCAATTATCAGTCAGGAAGTTACAATTACCAGAGTTGCAATTACAACTGAAAAGGATGCTGAAAACAAGAGTACAGAGATGGGAAGAAAAAGTATTGTACCATATGGGTTATATCGTTTGGAGGGATATATATCAGCAAATCTTGCAAGAAAGGTAACGGGATTTTCAGAAGAGGATCTTGAGTTACTATGGGATGCAATTATCAATATGTTTGAAAATGATCATTCTGCAGCTAGAGGAAAGATGGCTGTGCGTGAGTTAATAGTATTTAAGCACAGTAAAGAACTTGGTGATTGTCCAGCATATAAATTGTTTGATTCTGTTGAAGTTAAGAAGATTGATGGTGTTGAATATCCAAGAAGATATCAGGATTATATTGTAGAGATACATAATGATAATATTCCAGACTCAGTAGAGGTAAAAAGGATGGTTTAATGGAGTACACAGAAGAAGAGTATTTGATGATATCTGGTATACAGCATTTTAAGTTTTGCAGACGACAATGGGCACTCATACATATAGAGCAACAGTGGGCTGAAAATTATCATACTGCAGTAGGAGAGCTTATGCATAAGAAAGCTCATGATCCATATATTACGGAGAAGAGAAAAGATGTGCTGATAGTAAGAGCACTTCCCATTGCATCCAGGAAAATGGGTGCAGTAGGGGAGTGCGATATTGTTGAATTTCATAAGTGTGATGATGGAGTGTCTCTACGTGGCCATAGGGGCGTATATAGCATATATCCAATTGAGTATAAAAAAGGAAAGCCTAAAGTGTCAGAGGAGGATAAACTGCAATTAGTCGTACAGGCAATGGCCCTTGAGGAAATGTTCTCTACACAAATAGAAGAAGGCGCAATATATTACGGAGAAACAAGAAGAAGGGAAGTTGTACAGGTATCTCAGGAATTAAGGGATATGGCAACTAAAATGTTTGGAGAGATGCATGATTATTTTAAGAGGGGGTATACTCCTCAGGTAAAACAAAGTAAGGCGTGTAATTCTTGCTCTTTGAAAGATATATGTTTACCGAAATTAAATAAAGCTGGTTCAGTGAAAAATTATATATCACAGATGTTAGGAGAGAATGTTGAATGAAAAAACTATTAAATACACTTTATGTAACATCTGAAAATGGTTATTTGGGGTTAGAAGGAGAAACTGTTGTAGTATATCAAGATAGTCAAGAGGTTGGTCGGTTGCCTTTGCATAATTTGGATGGGATAGTTGTATTTGGATATAAAGGAACAAGTCCTGCACTTATGGGCGCATGCGTAGACCGGAATATTTCGCTATGTTATGTAACTTCTCAGGGGAAATTTCTAGCTCGTGTAACTGGAAAAGTAAAGGGAAATATTATTTTACGGAGACAACAATATGATAGCTCATTAGATGCAGAAAAAAGCCTGGAAATTTCAAAAAATTGTATATTGGGTAAGGTATATAATGCGCGATGGGTTTTGGAGAGAGCCATTAGAGATCATGCAATGCAGATAGACGTGGAACGGGTGAAACGAGCATCATTACATTTAAAGAATTCCTTGGAATTAATAAGAAATGCTAAGTCAAAAGATGAATTAAGAGGATACGAGGGAGAAGCGGCAAGTATTTATTTTGGTGTGTTCAATGAGCTTATATTGCAACAGAAAAAGGATTTTGTGTTTCAAGTAAGAAATAAACGCCCTCCTCAAGATAATATAAATGCTATGCTGTCATTTGTTTATACATTATTGACTAACCAAATTGCGTCGGCCTTGGAAGTTGTAGGATTAGATCCATATATAGGATATTTACATACGGATAGGCCTGGTAGGGCATCGTTGGCATTAGACTTAATTGAGGAATTTAGATCGGTTTATGCAGATAGGTTTGTTTTGTCACTTATAAATAAAAGAATAATAACGGGAAAGGATTTCTCTAAAAAAGAAAATGGAGCAGTGTTATTAAGTGATAATGCTAGAAAAAAGGTATTGGTTGAGTGGCAAAATAAAAAGAAAGAAGTAATAACACACCCATATCTGAAGGAGAAAGTTGAATGGGGAATGGTGCCGTATGTTCAGTCAATGCTTTTGGCAAGATATCTCCGAGGGGATATTGATGGGTATCCAGTCTTTTTATGGAAATGAGGTGATAATAATGTTGTTATTGATAACCTATGATGTTAATACAGAAACAACTGCAGGAAAAAATAGATTAAGGAAAGTTGCAAAGCAATGTGAAAATTATGGTCGACGAGTACAGAATTCAGTTTTTGAATGTATAGTGGATCAGGCGCAAAGTGTTAAATTGAAAGCTATGTTGTCTGGAATAATTGATGAAAAAGTAGATAGTCTTAGGTTCTATTATTTGGGAAACAAATATCAAACAAAAGTTGATCATGTAGGATGTGATAAGGGAATAGATGTTGATCAGCCATTAATTTTTTGATGTTGTGCGAAATGATAGTGAACATAGAATTACAAGGTCATTCGCACCATAAAAAATAAACAAGAAAAAGCTATATTGTATACATGAGCATAATAAGCGTAATGAATTAGTAGAAAACAATAATATTATTAAGCGGTTTTGTATAGTTTTTTCATTTTTTTGTGCAAAATTGCAGTCGCTCCGTTCGTCGGAGCGTGGATTGAAATGAGTTTAACATATACAGTGGTAAAACATCAGTAGTGTCGCTCCGTTCGTCGGAGCGTGGATTGAAATTACTGGTAGCGTAGGCAACTGCTATTTGCTTACAGTCGCTCCGTTCGTCGGAGCGTGGATTGAAATTTACTCACATCATAGCTGTACACGTGCGATACCAGTCGCTCCGTTCGTCGGAGCGTGGATTGAAATTTGTTATGTGTAAAAATAATGCACGTACTATATCGTCGCTCCGTTCGTCGGAGCGTGGATTGAAATTAAATGGTTGTGGGGTTATATGTACGATTCAAAAGTCGCTCCGTTCGTCGGAGCGTGGATTGAAATTTTGACTAGCGTATAGTTTTTGTGATACCTTTTACGTCGCTCCGTTCGTCGGAGCGTGGATTGAAATACGGACAAAATCAGCCGCAAGCAATAAATCCACGTCGCTCCGTTCGTCGGAGCGTGGATTGAAATAGTTACTTTGATATAGGGGAATTTGGCAAAACAGGTCGCTCCGTTCGTCGGAGCGTGGATTGAAATTCATTTACCAAGGCGTCAATGACAAGTAAGTCCCGTCGCTCCGTTCGTCGGAGCGTGGATTGAAATCACAGGAAATCGCCACATATGAGGGCAACAAGGTGTCGCTCCGTTCGTCGGAGCGTGGATTGAAATTATGTTTTAGCCGCATCACTGTACAGACTTGACAGGTCGCTCCGTTCGTCGGAGCGTGGATTGAAATTGTATTTGTTTGAGGGCAAGTACCCAACTGACGGCGTCGCTCCGTTCGTCGGAGCGTGGATTGAAATGTTATCACGTGTGAAGAACCACTGAAGCGCTTATGTCGCTCCGTTCGTCGGAGCGTGGATTGAAATAACACAGTTCAGCAGCAGGTTGCTGATTGTTGCTGTCGCTCCGTTCGTCGGAGCGTGGATTGAAATAAGACGATATATGTACAATGTCCATAGCAGACAGTGTCGCTCCGTTCGTCGGAGCGTGGATTGAAATAATATGGGGGGTGTGCGATGGATTGACTCATATCGTCGCTCCGTTCGTCGGAGCGTGGATTGAAATTCCGAGGATATGCATTTGTCCAGTCTTGTATATGGTCGCTCCGTTCGTCGGAGCGTGGATTGAAATTTACTGGTATTGGTGATAATGCGGCGCTTATGGGTCGCTCCGTTCGTCGGAGCGTGGATTGAAATCTCATTCTTACGGCACGTTATATATCCTGTAAACGTCGCTCCGTTCGTCGGAGCGTGGATTGAAATCTGAACAGCCAGATATACTTGTCGGAAAGTACTGGTCGCTCCGTTCGTCGGAGCGTGGATTGAAATTATCCGTAGATTCCATGGATTTGAAGATAATGCGTCGCTCCGTTCGTCGGAGCGTGGATTGAAATGTTTATCGGATAATGCAGGTAAAATTGCCTGGTTGGTCGCTCCGTTCGTCGGAGCGTGGATTGAAATTATTTATCTGGCTTTCAGCCGCCTGCCTGAACAAGTCGCTCCGTTCGTCGGAGCGTGGATTGAAATATGTATTTTTTACACCTTTTACACCATTTACACCGTCGCTCCGTTCGTCGGAGCGTGGATTGAAATGTTGGAAGATTTAGAATGGAACGTGGATGATGAGTCGCTCCGTTCGTCGGAGCGTGGATTGAAATAGGAGTGGATAGACATCGTTGAACAGGGCACCTGTCGCTCCGTTCGTCGGAGCGTGGATTGAAATAAAGGTCGCTTCATCAAAGTGGCAGAATCCAAGGAAGTCGCTCCGTTCGTCGGAGCGTGGATTGAAATCTCTATACTGTAGGCTGCTGTACCGAGGAGCAGGTCGCTCCGTTCGTCGGAGCGTGGATTGAAATACAACATTGCTTTTGAATGGGCGTTTTGTAAAGGGTCGCTCCGTTCGTCGGAGCGTGGATTGAAATCATATAGTTGCCCGCCTGACGTATTACCGTTATAGTCGCTCCGTTCGTCGGAGCGTGGATTGAAATAGATAAACCTTTACAGGGATCATATTGTCATGGGTCGCTCCGTTCGTCGGAGCGTGGATTGAAATATAATCTCGTCAAGGTCTCCCTCAGCTTTGGATGGTCGCTCCGTTCGTCGGAGCGTGGATTGAAATGACAAGCACGGAAGAGCGGACGCACAAGAATAACGTCGCTCCGTTCGTCGGAGCGTGGATTGAAATAGGTTTTTGGGCTGGTACAGGTGAGTGGGAAATGTCGCTCCGTTCGTCGGAGCGTGGATTGAAATTCAGGATGACCCGTCTGCAAAAGGGTTCTGGTCTAGTCGCTCCGTTCGTCGGAGCGTGGATTGAAATGACAACATAATCACCTTACATCCAAGCCGATCTCGTCGCTCCGTTCGTCGGAGCGTGGATTGAAATATGCATTAACGTTAACTGTTGATAACGTGTATATGGTCGCTCCGTTCGTCGGAGCGTGGATTGAAATACAGCACTGTGGGTATGCTCTTTTTGATTTATAGTCGCTCCGTTCGTCGGAGCGTGGATTGAAATAATATAACAAAGGTGTGGAGATACTCAGACCTAGTCGCTCCGTTCGTCGGAGCGTGGATTGAAATAATGAATATAAGGATAAGGAGAGTGATTATCTTGGTCGCTCCGTTCGTCGGAGCGTGGATTGAAATTATAATATTATGAATGCCAAATATAACAACTTGGTCGCTCCGTTCGTCGGAGCGTGGATTGAAATGATAATATACGCGCAACAACTGAACACAGCTTAGGTCGCTCCGTTCGTCGGAGCGTGGATTAAAATCTGTATCTGCTTTAGTATCACTATTATCAGCGATGTCGCTCCGTTCGTCGGAGCGTGGATTGAAATTCGAAACTACAAGGATAACATCAGCACGGAACTGGTCGCTCCGTTCGTCGGAGCGTGGATTGAAATTGACTTGACTGCAGGATCTCTGTGGTCTTGATCTGTCGCTCCGTTCGTCGGAGCGTGGATTGAAATTGCAAGGCATTTGTGGGATAAAAAAAGAACCTGAGGTCGCTCCGTTCGTCGGAGCGTGGATTGAAATGTCTGCTCTGTGTCGTGTTGAGCGTCCGTATCCTGGTCGCTCCGTTCGTCGGAGCGTGGATTGAAATACTTTTATCCACTTGACTACCTCCTTGTATTTAGGTCGCTCCGTTCGTCGGAGCGTGGATTGAAATTGAATCTTATCAGGATTATACCCTGCTGCCTTGAGTCGCTCCGTTCGTCGGAGCGTGGATTGAAATCGGCAGCTCCTTGCCATTTCCACGACCTCGCTGTCGTCGCTCCGTTCGTCGGAGCGTGGATTGAAATAGATAGTCCACCAAGGCAAGTACATTGACCCTTGGTCGCTCCGTTCGTCGGAGCGTGGATTGAAATACAGAATGGCGATCAGATGTGTATAGCTAGATATGTCGCTCCGTTCGTCGGAGCGTGGATTGAAATGTGTTTGATGAAGTCGGTGCAATTTGGAACAGTAGGTCGCTCCGTTCGTCGGAGCGTGGATTGAAATACGTAGAACTTAGTTTCGCTTGCAGTGAACATCTGTCGCTCCGTACGCTGGAGCGTGGATTGAAATAAAATTGCATACAGAGGAAGTGCCTCAAGCGTAACTCGCTCCGAGTGTTGGAGAACGGATTAAAACCTCCGATTGTTAAAAAGTTACAAATTGTATATTATAATCCCATTCGTAGAAGGAAACAGAGATTAATATCATATATATCAACCAACTCGTGATGAAACCTATTCATTTGTAGGTTTATGGTTTGGATGGTATAGTTAGGATAGAATTCAAAAAGAACTGTTGAATTTTAGTAGCAAAAGTATACACTTAAAATGTCTGAATATTTAATTGGGCAGTTAATGTAATTGGGTGAAAGGATGATTTATCTATGATGCACATATACATAGACGCCGACGCCTGCCCCGTAGTAGGCATAGCAGAAGACATAGCAACAAAATACAACATCCCCGTAACGCTTCTTTGCGATACGAACCATGTCCTCACATCTGACTACAGTGAGGTTATCGTGGTTGGTGCCGGGGCGGATGCCGTGGATTACAAGTTGATAAGCATTTGTCACAGGGGCGACATAGTTGTTACTCAGGATTATGGTGTGGCGGCGATGGCGCTTGGCAAAGGTGCGTATGCAATTCATCAGTCGGGCAAATGGTATACGGATGAGAACATCGATCAGATGCTTATGGAGAGACACCTGAACAAGAAGGCGCGGAGGGCGTCAAGTCGGAATCATATCAAAGGGCCGAGGAAGAGGACAGAAGAGGAT
>ULTN01017412.1_pt1 | contig 11519 bp, 9 predicted proteins | sample 1957681 | NCBI WGS metagenome assembly ULTN01 (sample SAMEA4835736, study PRJEB28245) | human gut metagenome | biome: gut microbiome; material: fecal sample | place: Denmark | collected 2008
CCGCAGATCAGCGACGACCTGTGCCGCGAGTTCATCGCCGTGAAGAAGGAAAAGAAAGCGCAGCTTGCCGCCGAGATTGAGAAGCGCGAAGGCGTGAAGCTCGACCCGAACATGATTTTCGACATTCAGGTGAAGCGCCTGCATGAATACAAGCGCCAGCTGATGAACACCATGTCCATCCTGCACCTGTATTTCTGCCTGAAGGACGGTACGCTGACCGACTTCACGCCCACGGCGTTCATCTTCGGCGCGAAGGCTGCACCGGGCTATGCGCGCGCCAAGGCGATTATCCACCTGACCAACATGGTCGCGGACATGGTGAACAATGACCCTGACACCTCTTCCCTGCTGAAGGTGGTGTTCGTGCACAACTACAACTGCTCGTGGGCGGAGAAGCTGATTCCCGCAGCGGATGTGTCCGAGCAGATTTCCACCGCCGGCACGGAAGCGTCTGGCACGGGCAACATGAAGCTGATGCTCAACGGCGCGGTCACGCTGGGAACATATGACGGCGCAAACGTCGAGATTACCGAGCAGGCAGGCCGCGAGAACGAGTACATTTTCGGTGCGACGGTTGAAGAAATCAACGCGCTGAAGAAGAACGGCTACGACCCGCGCGCGATTTACAAGGCCGACAAGGAAATTGCGCGCGTGCTGGACACGATGGTGGACGGCACCTTCCCCGACCCGGACGGCTCCATCAAGGAGCTGGTGTCCTCCCTGCTGCTGGGCGCAAGCTGGCACAAGCCCGACCACTACTTCATCCTCCACGACTTCCACAGCTATGTGGACGCGAAACTGGCGGTCAACCGCGATTACCGCGACGAGTTGTCCTTCGCGCGCAAGTGCCTGATGAACATCGCCAGCGCAGGCATGTTCTCCTCCGACCGCACGATTGCGCAGTACGCGAAGGAGATTTGGAAGGTCTAAGTTCTTCGTTCCCTATAAAAATTGCCCTGCGGGTTTAAACCGCAGGGTTTTTTGATGTGCTTGTTTGGGGGGAAATCCCACACTATTTCCAGATGGATTTGGAAATAGTATCAGATGTAATCTATCATCCTTCTCTTGCCCTGCGCGCGCAGCTGCTTCGGCGCTGTTCACGCAGGGCGTTTTGTTTTGCCATGCTATCCGGTCGCGCCCATCGGCGCGACAATGTGCAGGTTATGGGTAATGCTGATTGGGGGGCGCGTCTGCGGACGCGCAAAGATACAACCGCTGCGCTGAAAGCGCTTCGCTGTTCAGCGCTCGTGGAGCGGAATTGTCGCGTTTGGCATAACTGGTCTAACGGTGCAGCAGTTGGGGCGTTGCCCCAAGCCCCACAAGGGGCGCCGCCCCTTGACCCTGCAAGGGACATTGTCCCTTGCCCCTTTTTGGGCTGCCCGGCTTGGTCGCTTCTCCATACTCCCCCTCCCGCAAATTTTTCTTTCCCCCGCCCTTCCCCTTTTCCCTCCTCCACATATTCTACCATTGGAGGGCAGGGGCATTTCCCCCCCCTGCAAGAAAGGGAGTGACGCCATGCCTACACCTTATTTCGAGGTTGCACACCTCACCAAACACTTCTCCACCGATGAATCCACCGTCGCCGCCATTCAGGATGTCTCTTTTTCCTTGCAGAAGGGGCAGTTTCTCTCCATCTTGGGGCCCAGCGGCTGCGGAAAATCCACCCTCTTCAACCTCATCGCCGGGCTGATGCAGCCGGATTGCGGCGACATCCGCCTGCAAGGCGAATCCATGCTCCTGCGCCCCGGTCTGACCGGCTACATGCTGCAAAAAGATCTGCTCCTGCCGTGGCGGACGATTGCGGATAACATCATCCTCTCCAAAACACTTCACGGCACACGGCGGCAAGCCGCGCTGAAATCCGCCGTCAGCGACATTGCTGCGTGCGGGCTGCGCGACCTGCTGAATCGCCGCCCAGACGAATGCTCCGGCGGGCAGCGGCAGCGTGCGGCACTTGTGCGGACGCTGCAGACAGGCAAACCGCTTCTGCTGCTTGATGAGCCGTTCGGCGCGCTCGACGCCATCATCCGGCTGCACCTGCAAGCCCTGCTGACCGAAGTCGCAACGAAGAAGCGCCTGACGATTCTCTTTGTCACGCACGACGTGGATGAGGCGCTGCTGTTGTCGGACGCGATTCTGGTCATGGGCACTGCGCCGGGGCGAATCCTGCGGCAGTACACGCTGGAAGAACCGCGGCCGCGTACGATGCGGGTGCTTTCGCAGCCGGAGTTCATCCGCGTCAAGGGCGAAATTCTGACACTGCTGGACAAGGAGGTGACTGCCGATGCGTGAGGGCAAGAAGCATCCATTCGCCATCAACGTCTGGCGCTGGGGGCTGCTGATTCTGCTGCTCGTTCTCTGGGAAATCGGCGCGCGGCTCAAGTGGATTGACCCGTTTTTCTTTTCCAGCCCTTTGGAAATCGCCCGAACCGCCGTCATTAAGTGGCAGGGCGGCACGCTCTGGCGCGACATTGCCTATACGGGCGCATCAACGCTCCTCGGCTTCGTGCTGGGAACGGTCATCGGGTCGATCGTCGGGCTGCTGTTCTGGTTCTCGCGCCCCGTGGCGCAGGTCGCTGAACCGTGGATGATTGTGCTGAACGCACTGCCGAAACTCGCACTCGCGCCCGTGCTGGTCATCTGGTTCGGCATCGGCTTCCTGTCAAAGGTGATTCTGGCATTCCTGATGACCGTCGTCGTCGCGGCGATGTCCGCATACAGCGGCGTCCGCACGGCTGATCCGGCGCTGGAAACGCTGATGATTTCCCTCGGCGCGCGGCGGATGCAGATTTTCACCCGCCTGATTGTCCCGTCCGCCATGCCGAGCATCATTACCGGCCTGCGGGTCAACATCGCGCTGGCGATGGCGGGATCAATTGTCGGCGAGTTTATTGCATCAGACCGCGGGCTGGGGCGTATGATTGTTTATGCCGGCACAACGTTCGATCTCAAACTGGTGTGGGTCGGCGTGACGGTGCTGTCCATCTTATCCGTGCTGATGTACGCATCGGTCGTCCTGCTGGAAAAGGTGCTGATGCGGCACTGGCGCGGCGCGGTAACCGAATAATCAGAAGGGGGAATTTCCATGAAAACCCGATTGCTCTGCTTCCTAACGGCATTAGCGCTACTCCCCTGCCTTGCGCTGGCAGAGGACGCGCCGCAGAAGCTCGTCGTCGCCGAGCCGGTGCACCTCATCGGCTATCTGCCCCTGTATGTCGCGATTCACGAGGGCTATTTTGCGGATGAGGGGCTGGACGTGACGGTCGTGCAGGCGACGGGCGGCGCGCATGTGACTGCGGTCGTTTCCGGTGACGCATTCGCGGTCATCGGCGGCGTAGACAGCAACAATTTTGCCAATCAGGGCAATGCTGATCCCATCGTCGCCATCGTCAACTGCGTCAACCGCGCCAACGTCTACCTGTTCGCGCGCGCGGGGCTCTCCCCCGCATCCGACAGCGACGAGGATATGGCAGATTTCCTCCGCGGCAAAATCATCATTGCAGGGCGTTACGGCGGTTCGCCGAACGTGCTGACACGCTACCTCGTCAAGCGCGTCGGACTTGACCCGGACACGGACGTTACCTTGCTGGAAAATGCCGACGCTGCGACCGTAACCGCTATGCTGCAATACGGGCAGGGCGACATTGGCAACGGCGGCGAACCGCAGATTTCCGAGGGCGTGACGGCGGGCATCTTCGAGGAGCCATTCGTCGCCTTCCCCGATTTGGGGGACTACGCCTATTCGGTCATCGGCGTGAAGCGCTCGACGATGGAGCAGCAGCCTGAGACGTGCCTGCGGTTCGTGCGGGCGATGATGAAGGCGCTCAAGGCGGTGCAGGATGATCACGAACTGGCGGCGCGTGTGCTGGAACTGGAATTTCCGACGCTGACGGAAGCCGGGCGGCAGGCTGCGCTGAATCGTGCATACGCTGACAACCTTTGGAGCGCGGACGGCATCATTTCGCGTCAAGCGGTGGATACGCTGATGGAAGTGGTGATTTCCTCCGGTATTTTCGACGGGACGTACGACGTAGACGCGCTGATTGACATGCGCTTTGTGGAGCAGGTCATGCAGGAAAGTGCGCAGGAGTAAGGGATTCTCGCCGTCAGACGAAGGATCTGGCGGCGAGTTTTTCTGCATGTCCAAATATAGCTTTCAGCACATCCCCTTTTGTTTCTTAGATCCCCCGGAATTTACCTTTTACGTCCGCTTTAGTTCACTGAAGTAGAGGAAAAAAGAGCCTTCAAACCCAGTCAAATCAAGGCATTGCGGATTTGGCAGTAGGGAAAAAAGTAGGGGAAATCGGCAAAAACGCATTTTTGCCCCGAAAAACACTTCTATTTTCATCACAACGAAAAACCCGGAAGCCCTTGCAAATCAAGGCTTCCGGGGAAAGTGGGGTTAAATGGGCTCGAACCATCGACCTTCACGATGTCAACGTGACGCTCTAACCAACTGAGCTATAACCCCATCTGCTTGCTGTCAGTGCTTTAAGAAGAAGCGCTGTCAACGTTTGATAGTATAGCAGAGAATCGGCAGATTGTCAAGAGGATTTTCGGAATTTTTTGCGGTTTTTTTTGCGCACTTTTTGTAAGTTAGAGCGGCACCACCTTCAGCGTCAGCTCCAGCTTCCCCAGCACGCGCATTGCCTCATCCAGCTTCACATCCAGTCTGCCGCTTTCCAGCCGTTCAACCGTTTCCAGTGGAACACCGCTCATGTCCGCCAGCAGCGTCAGGCTAATGTTCTTTGTCTGCATTGCTTGCCGCATTTCGCGCATGATTGCGTCGCTCAATTCTTGTTCCACAACTTGCAAATCGTTCATGCTTTTGTCCCTCTTTTCTTGTAATTTCCTTGCTTGCATGATACCGCATCTTTCCTCTCCATGTCAATCCCCTCTTTATTTCGCTTTTCCCGCCGCCTTTGCAGGAATCTCGCCCTTTTATCGCGAATATAGGAAGGTGGCGGATTTTCTGCTTTCCGCCTTGATGACTGCATTGTTCGCGCATACGCGCAGAAAGAGGTATTATTATGCCGAATCAATCCCAAAAGCCCGTCGATATTGGCGGACAGGCTGTTCTCGAAGGCGTCATGATGAAGGGGCCGGACGCGATTGCCATCACGGTGCGCCGCCCAGACAAGACGATGGTGGTGGACTACAAGAAGTCCGAGCCGCTCAGCAAAAAGCATAAGTGGATGGGGCTGCCCATCATCCGCGGCGCGGTCAACATGGTCAACATGCTCGTCATGGGCATGACGACGCTGGAAACGTCCGCAAAGATGCTCGGCACAGAAGAGGAAGAGCCGACGAAGTTCGAGAAGTGGCTCGCGGCGAAGCTCGGCAAGAGCATTGACAAGGTCGTCATGGGCGTGGCGATGGTGCTGGCGGTGCTGCTGAGCGTCGGGCTTTTCATCGTCCTGCCGTCGCTTGCGGAAAAAGGGATGCTGTCGCTGGGCGCGTCCGGCACGGTCGCGACGCTCATCGGCGGCTTGACGAAAGTGCTGATTCTGATTGCGTACATGATTTTCTGCGGCATGGTGCCGGATGTGCGCCGCACGTTCCAGTACCACGGTGCGGAACACAAGACTGTCTACTGCCATGAGCATAACCTTCCCCTGACGCCCAAGAACGCCCAGCAGTTCACGACCCTGCACCCGCGCTGCGGCACGGCGTTCCTGCTGATTGTCATGCTGATTTCCATCGTTCTGTTCCTCTTTGTCGGGCGTGACATCACTAATGCCGCCCTGCGGATGCTGGTGCACCTGTGCCTGCTGCCGGTCGTGGCGGGCGTGAGCTACGAGGTATTGAAGGGGCTGGCGCACTCGGAGAGCAAAATCGCGAAGATTCTGCGCTGGCCGGGCTTGCAGCTGCAGCGTCTGACCACCCGTCAGCCGGACGACGGAATGCTCGAATGCGCCATCATTTCCATGAACGTCGCGCTGTATGGGCTGCCGAAGGACGCGCCGCGCACGGAAGAAGGCTGGGCGATTCTGACCTCCTACGAGCAGAGCGAGCCGGACTACGTTTTCCCGCAGAAGGGCGAGGACAAGCAGTGAATCCGCGCGCTTTGCTGAAAGCGACCGCGTCCGCTTTCCGGAATGCCGGGATTCCCGATCCGGAGGTGGACGCGGCGCTGCTGCTGTCCCATGTGACGGGTCAGCCGCCTTTGTCCCTGCGTCTGGATATGACGACCGTGTTGTCTGATGACGTGCTGACCCGCTTCGATGCCCTTGTTTCCCGCCGTCTGACCCGTCAGCCCCTGCAATATCTGCTCAACACGCAGCCTTTTTTAGGGCGTGATTTCTATGTGGATGAACGGGTGCTGATTCCGCGCCCGGAGACGGAGCTGCTGGCGGAACGCGCGATTGCAGCGCTGCGGGAACATCCGCATCCGGTCGCGCTGGACTTGTGCTGCGGCAACGGTGCGCTGGCGGTGTCAATGGCGCTGGAAGTGCCCGGCGCGCAGGTACACGCTGCGGATTTATCCCCCGATGCGCTGGCGGTCACGGCGAAGAACGCGGAACTGCTTGGCGCGTCCGTCACCCTGCATCAAGGGGATTTGTTCGCTGCCGTGCCGGAAATCGCGTTCGACGTGATTGTCAGCAACCCGCCCTACATTCCCTCTGCGGATTGTCTAACCTTGCAGGAGGAAGTCCGCCGTGAGCCGATGATGGCGCTGGACGGCGGTACGGACGGGCTGAATTTCTACCGCCGGATTGCATCGGACGCGCCGAATTTCCTGCGTCCGGGCGGTGTGCTGCTGCTGGAGGTCGGCTTCGACCAGGCCGAAGCGGTCATGGCGCTGCTGGCGGATTTTGCGGATGTGCAGGCGCACGAGGACTATCAGCACATCCCCCGAATGATTGAGGCAAGGAAGCATGTTTGAGAAATACCCGTTGATTGTCAGCCGCTATGAGGAACTGAGCGAAGCGATTGTCCAGCCGGACATCATTGCGGACACGGCGCGCTATCAGGCGTACCTGAAGGAACGGGCGGCGCTGGAGGAGCAGGTGACGGCGTGGCAGTCGTACCAGTCGCTTCTGCGCCACCGTGAACAGGCGCAGGAAATGCTGTCCGACCCGGATCTGCACGAGATGGCGGCGGAGGAATTGCAGTCGCTGGCGGCGCAAATCGCCGATGCGGAGCAGCAATTGCGGATTCTGCTCCTGCCGCGCGACCCGGACGACGACCACGCCGTCATCATGGAGATTCGCGGCGGCGCGGGCGGCGAGGAATCGTGCCTGTTCGCGGCGGAGCTGATGCGCATGTACATCCGCTATGCCGAGCGGCATCACTTCCGCGTCGAGCCGATTTCGACGACGGAGACGGAGTTGGGCGGCATCAAGGAAGCCGTGTTCAGCATTGCGGGCAGCGGCGTTTTCGCGCGCATGAAGTACGAGAGCGGTGTCCACCGGGTGCAGCGCGTGCCGATTACGGAGTCCAACGGCAAAATCCAGTCCTCCACCTGCACGGTGGCTGTGCTGCCGGAAGCGGAGGACGTCGAATTGCAGATTGACCCGAAGGATTTGCGGATTGACGTGTACCGCTCGACGGGTCACGGCGGGCAGTGCGTGAACACGACGGACAGCGCCGTGCGGATTACACACCTGCCGACTGGGCTGGTGGTGACGTGCCAAGACCAGAAGAGCCAGCTGAAGAACCGCGACACGGCGATGCAGGTGCTTCGCAGCCGCTTATTGGCGAAGATGCGCGCGGAAAAGGACGCCGCCTACGCGGAGAACCGCCGCGTTCAAGTCGGCACAGGCGACCGCAGCGAGCGCATTCGCACCTACAACTTCCGCGAGGGCCGCGTGACCGACCACCGCATTGGTCTGACCCTCTACCGCATCCAAGACATCATCGACGGCGACTTAGACGAAATCATCGACGCGCTTCATGCAGAGGAGATTGTCGAAAGGTTACGGGAAATGCGGTGACCCAAGAGGCGCTGCCCCTTGACCCCGCAAGGGAGTTCCTCCCTTGACCCTTTTCGCGATTGAGTTGGTCGCATTTTCATGCTTTGCCCGCGTGTTGATTGGGGGAACCAAGGGCGCTGCCCTTGACCCGCCAGAGGCTTTGCCTCTGGACTCCACAAGGGACTTCGTCCCTTGACCCTTTCGCGCGATTGAGTTGATCGCATTTTCATGCTTTGCCCGCGTGTTTGTCCGGGTACGGCATTCCGAATTCCGCATTCCGAATTAAAAAAGAAGGGATATTATGACCCAAGTTCTCTCCCCCACCCCCGAAGCCCTCGCGCTTGCGTCGCAGCTGCTCCACGATGGGCAGCTTGTCGCCTTCCCGACCGAAACGGTGTACGGGTTGGGCGCGAACGCCCTCGATGCAAAAGCCGTGCTGAATATCTTCGCCGCGAAGGGGCGTCCGGCGGATAATCCGCTGATTGTCCACGTCTACGACCGCGCGCAGCTGACGCCCCTGTGTGAGGTGTCCCCGCTGGCAGAAAAGCTGATGGATGCTTTCTGGCCGGGGCCGCTGACGCTGATTCTGCCGCGCAAGTCCGCCATTCCGGATGAAGTCGCCGCCAGTCTGCCGACCGTCGCCGTGCGGATGCCGTCGCACCCGGTTGCGGCGGCGCTCCTGCGCGCCTGCAAGCTGCCGATTGCCGCCCCCAGCGCGAACCGCTCCGGCAAGCCCAGCCCAACCACGGCGCACCATGTGCTGGTGGATATGGACGGGCGCATCCCGCTGATTCTTGACGGCGGCAGCTGCGACGTCGGCGTGGAATCCACCGTCTTGGACGTGACGAGCGGCGCGCCGTGCATCCTGCGTCCCGGCGGAATCACGAAGGACATGCTCGAGGGCGTACTGGGGCATGTGGACGTGGCAGGCAGTGTCCTGCGTCCCTTGCAGAAAGGTGAAAAGGCGCTTTCCCCCGGTATGCGCTACAAGCACTACTCCCCCGATGGTCAGGTGACGCTGGTCGAGGGGGCGGAGGCGGATGTGGTCGCCGCCATGGCGAAGCTGGCAGCCCATGCCGACGCGCAGGGGCATCGCGCGTGTGTGATGTGCTTCACGGAGCATATGGATGCGCTCAAAGACTGCCATCCGCACGACATCGGCTCGCGCGACAACGCATCCGAGGTCGCGCACAGGCTGTTCGACACCCTCCGCCGCTTGGATGAGGAGCACATGGACGTGATTTTCAGCGAGGTTGTGCCGCCGGAGGGCGTTGGACTGGCTGTCATGAACCGGCTTGGGCGCGCCGCGGCGTTCCACACCATTCAGGCGCGCGACGTGCTGAAAGATGAAGAAGCATAACGCAAGATTTACAATCTGCACATTTACAGACACGGCTTTTTCATGATACAATAGGAGGGAAACCACCCACAGGAGGGCTTGACCATGTTTGATGAAATTCTGCAATGGTTCTCCAGCCATTTGTCGAACCTGACCGACGCGCTGGTGTACTGTGCCATCGCGGGGGTCACGCTGATTGGCGTTTTCAAGTGCCTGATTCCCCTGATTACCACAACCCACGCCCTGCGCCGCGCTATCACCCGCTTGCAGCAGGATGCCGGCACGCGGCAGGGCACCCCCGTCTGGCAGGAAAAACGCTTTATGGGCAATCGGCTGAAGAACTGCTGGCTGCGCTTCCTGCAAAACGCCGAGCAGCTTGACCGCCGCGGTCTGCCCTGCAACGTTGAGGACTACATCAACGACGATACCGTCATCCACGGGCCGGGCAATGCGCAGTTGGCCGATCTGATTCCGGGTCTGCTGACCTCTTTGGGCATTTTGGGCACGTTCATGGGCATGATGGACGGTCTGGGCGGCCTCGACTTCTCCAACGCCGACAAGATTATCGAGGGCATCCCGACGCTGCTGACTGGGATGCAGTTCGCCTTCGGCACATCCGTCGCTGGCGTCAGCTGCTCCATCTGCTTCAACATTATCAACCGCATTCTGCAAGGCTCCAGCTATCGCGCGATTGACGACTTCGTGTCGAACTTCACTTCGCTGGCGATGTCGCGCCCGCTGGACAACGATGTGCAGCTCATCTGCCAGAATCAGGACTCCAACCACATGCTTTCCACCCTCACCGACACCCTGCCGGGGCAGCTCGCGGGCGCAATGGAGCACTCCGTCCGCAGCGCGATGCAGCCCGTTTCGCAGGCGATGGACAACTTCCTGATGGGGGCGACGCGCGCGCAGGTGGACGGCGTTGGGCGCATCGTCGGCAGCTTTGTGCAGCAGATGAACGCGTCCCTCTCCGACCAGCTGCTCACCCTTGGGCGCACGATGACCGAGGTGAATCAGCATCAGCAGGCGTCGCTGGAGCAAGTCCGCCAGTCGCTGAACGCCGCTGCCGCCATTCAGGTGGATATGCGCCAGCTGCATGACGTGACGAACGATGTGATTGCGCACTTCGAGCAGTACATCAAGGAACTCAGTGCCGCCCGCAGCCGCGACGAGGGCTTCGAGCGTTCCTCTGCTGATTTGCTCACCCGCTTGGGCAAAGTCAGCGATCAGCAGTTGAGCGCGCTGAACCGCATCCGCGCCGGACAGGAGGAGCTTGCCCGCGTGACGGAGCAGTTCACCCGCCAGAGCAGCGAAACGACCGCCGCGATGAAGCAGTCCAGCAACGCCACGACACAGGAGCTTTCCGGCGTCGCCGATGCCATGAAGCAGTCCGCCGCCGAGCTTTCCGCCGGCTGCCAGAACTTCACGCAGAGCGTCGTCAGCGGGCTTAGCCAGTCGCTGGGCATGTTTGACGCAAGTATGCAGGGACTGATGGCAATGATGGGCGAAACGACGGACAAGCTCTCCGGCACTGACAGTGCCGAAGCGACCCGCCAAGCCGCCGAAACACAGCGTCTGCTGACCGCACTCAAGGAGTCGATTGACGCGGCAACCGCTGCGCTCCGCCAGAAGGAGGGGTAAGCATGGCGCGTATCCGCAACCGGCGCGCCGCCCGCACCAGCAACAGCGGCGCAAGCTGGATCAGCTACTCTGACATGATGGCAGCGCTGCTGCTTGTGTTTGTTCTGATTTTGAGCGTCAGCCTCTACCAGTATTTCACGATGCTGGAGACAAAAACCGCTGAACTGGACGCGCAGAAGGCGCTCGTCAGCCAGCAGCAGGTAACGCTCGACGCGCAGACGTTGCAGCTTGCCTCCCAGCAGGTGACGATGGACAAGCAGGCGACGGAAATCGCCATCATCCAAGTGCAGCTGGATTCACAGGCGAAGGAGCTGGAAAACGCCTACATCGTCCTGAGCGACCAGCAGGCGCAATTGCAGCAGGCGCAGACCGATTTGGCTGACCGCGAGGCAAAGCTCATCATCCTGCAAACCGACCTGAACAACAAGGAAATGGCGCTGCAAGCCGCGAACGAAGTGCTGGAAAATCAACAGGCGGCAATGGCGGCACAGGCGGAGCAGATCGACGCGCTGATTGGCATTCGCCCGCGCATCATCACGGCGCTGTCCTCTGCGCTGTCCTCCGCGAACCTCAGCGCAACGGTGGATAATTCCACGGGCGACATTGTGCTGGACAGCTCT
>ULTN01034658.1_pt1 | contig 11500 bp, 10 predicted proteins | sample 1957681 | NCBI WGS metagenome assembly ULTN01 (sample SAMEA4835736, study PRJEB28245) | human gut metagenome | biome: gut microbiome; material: fecal sample | place: Denmark | collected 2008
TGCATGCCTTGCCCGTATGGAATTGACATTCCTGCCATATTGATACATTACAATAAATGTGTCAATGAAGGAAATGTGCCGGAAAGCAGCCAGGATGAGAATTATCGGAAAGCACGCCGTGCTTTTCTCGTAGGATATGACCGAAGTGTACCCAAACTGAGGCAGGCCGACCATTGTACCGGGTGCAACCAGTGTTCTCCGCATTGCCCGCAAACGATTGATATTCCCAAAGAACTGCATCGTATTGACAAATTTGTAGAACAGTTGAAACAAGAGACTTTATAAAATGGAGAGTATCATTGACATACTGCACAAGGGAGGATACTCTTGTGTTATGAAGAACCGGGAGGAAGTCCGTACTTTCACCCAACGGGGAGTAGCGGATTTGTATGATTTGTACCAGGCAGATTCTGCATTTATGAAGGGGGCTGCCATTGCCGATAAGGTTATAGGGAAAGGTGCCGCTGCTTTGATGGTACTGGGAGGCTTTAAAACGGTCTATGCCGATATAATCAGCACTCCTGCGCTGGCATTGCTGTGCGAAGCAGGAATTGAAACGACTTTTGCCCAAGAGGTTCCCCATATCATTAACCGTGACAAGACCGGCTGGTGCCCGTTGGAGACGGCTTGCATGGAGCTGAATACGGTAGAGGAGATGTATCCGGTGATTCAGAATTTTATATCAAGAATCAGGGCAAAATAGCAACAGCCTGCTCTCTTTCCCTGATTACCTGATGCCTTTCTCTTCCAGCATCTTGAAGTCTTCCTTGAGCATACCGACATCATCCAGTGTGCGGGCTTCATTGTGGTCGTTCAGATAGACTCTGGGTCTTTCGATAAACAGAGCGCTGGTGACAGATAAAGAGTCATTCCGGTATGGGGTCTCCACTCCACCTATTTCCAGCATTGTCTGGAAGAATGAGGCACTGGAAGATACATTCTTCTGCCTATTGGCTTGTGCGGCCTCCAATAACGATGGGTATCTCTGCCGGTAGTTGTCGGACATCCAAATAAAGAATGGCACATGTATCTGATAATAGGAAGGTACCGGTGAAGCATGCAGAAAGAGATGCCGGTTGTCATCGAAAATATCTTCTCCATGGTCTGAAGTGTATATCAGGGCAGAATTGACATGTTGTTCTCGAAGCATATCTATCAGACGAACCAGAAAATTATCCGTGTAGCGGATAGAATTGTCATAGGCATTAATCAGGTTGTCTTTGTATTTCACTTCCGCATCAACGGGCATGTCCGGCAGGAAGAAAGCCTGCTCTGCCGGATAGCGCTCTTTATAATTAAAATGAGAACCGTAAGTGTGGAGAACTATAAATTGCCTGGAAACTCCTTTGCCCAGTTCTTTTGCTACCAGTTTCAACAGTTCGTTATCAGAGGGGTTGTAATTGGAATCCCCCACATCTTCTTTAATGAAATCATACGTGTCGGCTTCTTTGCCGAAGAAGTCTATAAATGAGTGGTTATAGCGCTGGTTCGAGAAAAAGGCGGTCTGGTAACCGGCTTCCTTGAATGCTGTGATAATCCCTTTTTGATAATAGATGGAATCAAAACTGGAAGCACTGACCGGTGACAGCAACATCGGAACACTCTTGTGGGTAGTGTTTGATTCTGTCAGCACATGGCTGAAAGCTGTCAGTCCGCCAATGCCCGACAGTCCCGGGTTAGTCTCCCGTTCGTAGCCGTACAAAGCCCAGTTGCATGCCCGTGAGGTTTCTCCCACCACCATTACATATACTTCCCTTTCATCAGCCTGATGAGTACTTCTAGCATGAAAGGTAAAATCTTTAGAGGTCTTGTGATAATTCCGCGTCTGGGCCGTCCGTTGAAAAGCAAGTGCTATGTTGTAGCATACGTTGGCAGGATACAGTTCGGATTTCGGCTCATACCGGTTATCTGTCAAATAAGCAGTGCCTAAGGATAATATTCCGGCAGACAACACATACAGAGTGCGACGGCGAGCTTGCCGGATGAATGCTTCGGACAGTCTGCGTTTGTGTACAATGGATATGGTTGCCAGAATTAATGCAGGTATATAGAGCACTACCACAATAACGATGGCAGGTATCAGATTGTCCAGCAGTTCCAGCGCCTCGCTCGAATTGGTTGTCACCAGATTCAGAAACATATCCACTGCGATAATGGACTGACCGAAAAGATACAGCAATACAAGCTGGAAGGCTCCGAAGAAGATGAACGGAAATAGCAGCCAGAATGTCCTGCCACAGTTTCTCGACCAAGCCATTACAGCATAATATATAGAAAGGGGTAGCAGGATATTACATATCTTTGCCGTCCATGATATGGGTTCTGTAAAGCATAGCACTACATTGGGCACTATCAGAATGACCAGAAACAGATAGAACAAATGTTCCTGATTGTCGAACCATTTTTTTATGTCTCTAAAAAGCTTCATTGATATTGAATATAAATCCGGTCTGGTGTTTGCCAAAACCTAAATCCAAACGTACGTTTACTCTCTTTTTGAACTCCCAGCGGTAGCCGAAACCATAATTAGGAAGAATATGCCTGGCCTCCAATTCCGAGAAATTCGGGAATATGGTTCCCGCCCCTACCCATACGGCAACTCCATTTCGCTTCCATACATGTTGGCGTAGTTCCAGCTGGGCATCCATTGCACACTTGTCACGGTAGCGCCCCTCATAATAGCCACGCATAGAATAGGAACTTCCCAATGTTGCCATCAGTCCCCAGGGCGGATTTCCGTAGTTCAGCAGAGTATGGAACTGGCCTGCCAACACCCCACCCTTCCACACGGACTGGTAATAGCTGGTCGTCAGTTCCGTATTGCTGAATGCATATTTATTTCCCAAAAAGGCCGGACTGAAGCGCTGGTCTATCCGTAGGTAATATCCTTTATAGGCATTTGTCAGAAAATCGCGTGAATCATACAACAAGGAAAACCCCAAGCTCACGTTGGTGCTACGCGCTTTCATTCCTTTCCATAATTCCGGTTTTTCAAAGTCATGTCCATACACGTAATCAAATGTTGTCATCGGACCGATATAAAAGTTACGTGCCATCCGGAACATGAAGTCCACCTTAACCTGCGCCTGAAAGCGATCGTATTCACTCTCATTGTCATCATTGGCTCCATTGTCATATCCTTGTCCCCAGTAAAGGCTTGGGAAAGAATAGAAATACAGATTGTAGTTCAACCGGTATTTGTCTTGGGGAAACAGATGGTTTCCACGTACTCCCAGCAAATAGAATCCCACTGTGGAGACATCCCCATACAGAGAGACATTGGACGGAGGGAGAATACTATCGTTCCGGTCGGTACGGTAGAGTCCTGCCGCCACCAGTCCGATTCCAAATTTGGTGTCACTGGAATAATGAGGCCCGCCTATAATGCTGAAATCAAATTTCTTGTTTTTCTTTTCTTTGTTGGCATCGTTGAAGTAATTCAAAATTTTTCCGAAAAAACTGCGTTTCTTGGGAAGCGAGTCTATCGGATACGTAGAAATTGAGTCCACAGAGTTTTTTGCTTCTGCAAGGTGTGTTTGTGCATGAACAGCCGTTTCTGTAATCAGCATCAATATTGGTAATATCCATTTTGTCAATTTAGTGTCCATTTACTTGTAGAAAACTTCCGTGGCAAAGTTAGTTTTTATGTTCTTCATTACAACAATGTTACTGTTCTTTTTGTTTCCAATTTTTCTCTTTTAATGTTCATTTCTACATTGCATGTGGGGTTTACTCTTTTTAACTACATCATTTATAGAACTTTCCTCGATTTATACTGTTATTTTAATATTACAAAGAACAACATGATATTGAATTATGAAAACAGCAATGGACATTCCCGATAAAGAGGGACAGAAACGACTGGTAATCGTAGGCGGCGGCTTTGGCGGATTAAAGCTGGCACGAAAATTGAAAAGCAACAAGTTTCAGATAGTTTTACTGGATAAGAATAACCATCACATCTTCCAACCGTTACTCTATCAAGTGGCCACAGCAGGTATTGAACCGAGTGCCATATCATTCCCATACCGAAAAATCTTCAAAAAAAGAGAGCATTTCCATATACGTATTTGTGAAGCACAGCAAGTCTTCCCGGAACACAATCTGCTGGAGACTTCCATCGGCACGCTGGCATACGACTATTTGGTCATTGCCACCGGCTGCAACACAAATTATTTTGGAAACGACGGGCTGGAGAAACAGACCATGGCACTAAAGAATACTTCGGAAGCCTTGTTCAACCGAAACCAGATATTGGATAGTTTTGAACAAGCCCAGAACACCGGTAATAAAGAAGATCGCAGGCGTCTGATGACCTTTGCCATTGTAGGCGGTGGAGCTACGGGAATAGAGTTGGCTGGTGCTTTGGCCGAGATGAGGAAGTTTGTCCTTCCTCAAGACTATCCGGACTTGAATATCAATGAGATGCGTATCATCTTGTTGGATGGCTCTTCCCGGCTCTTGTCTGCTTTTTCAGAAGAGTCTTCCAAAGAAGTGGCCGATTATCTGAAGAAGCGTGATGTGGAAATCAAATTGAACCAACGGGTGATGGGATACGAGAATTATCAATTGGCATTGAATGACGGGACTGCCATCGATACCAAAAATGTATTCTGGGTGGCCGGTGTCAAGGCAAACAGCCTTCAAGGATTGCCTGCCGATGCCTATGGACCGGGAAACCGCTTGAAGGTGGACACTTATAACCGTCTTTCTCAATATCCCAATATTTTCGCTATCGGGGATACGGCCCTTATGATTTCTGAGGAGTATCCCAAAGGACACCCGCAAGTGGTGCAACCAGCCATCCAGCAGGCCCGCAACTTGATAAGGAACTTGCAGCGTGCAGAAACAGGCCTGCCGTTACAGCCGTTTATATATCAAAACAAAGGCTCCATGGCGACCATTGGCCGCAATCATGCCGTAGTCGAGCTTAAGAAACTGCGTTTTGGCGGTTTTCCGGCATGGGCTGTGTGGCTATTCATCCATTTGATGAGTATTGTGGGTGTAAAGAACCGTCTTTTCATCTTCGTAGACTGGATGTGGAGTTACTTTACCTATGACCCGTCTTTACGGATTATCATCAAACCCTTGAAGCGGGAGTAAACTTTTATTGAGTAATATTTGTTATAGTTCATATACGAACTTAAAAACGAATGAATATGTTAAAACAACTTTTATTTCCCGCCAAACCGGACGGAACGGCAACATCTGCTATGCTATTGATTGCAAGAATTGTATTCGGTATATTATTAATGAACCACGGTATCCAGAAGTGGACTAACTTTCAAGAGCTGTCGGCCGTTTTCCCTGACCCGCTGGGTGTAGGCAGTCCGCTGTCTTTAGGACTGGCTATCTTTGGTGAATTGGCATGTTCCATGGCATTCATTATAGGTTTTCTCTATCGTTTGGCTATGATACCAATGGTGTTTACAATGGCTGTTGCCTTTTTTGTAATTCATGGTAATGACCCGTTTGCCACGAAAGAGTTGGCTTTTGTATATCTGGTAGTGTTCATATTGATGTATATCATAGGTCCGGGCAAGTTTGCCGTTGACCGCTGGATAAGAAAAGCTCTTTTCCAAAAGGCTCGTAAATAGACACTTCCGTTTTACTGAAAACAGATTTTAAGCTCAAATAGGATGTATTTTCGTAAAAAATCCTATATTTGCGGATGCTTAAAATAACTCGATGAGCTATAAAGCTAATTAAACACAGTAAAATAAAAAAGAGTGATTATGAAAAAGTTCAATTTGAAGATGGCTGCGACCGTAATGATTTGCGGCTCGTTTCTTTTCAGTTCTTGTATCGGTTCTTTTGGACTGCATAATAAACTGGTCAGCTGGAATCAAGGTATTGGTACCAAGTTTGTAAACGAACTGGTTTATCTGGCATTCAATATTATCCCGGTATATGGCGTTTGCTATCTGGCCGATGCATTGGTCATCAACTCCATCGAATTCTGGAGTGGTTCAAACCCTATGGCCAGCATTGGTGATGTAAAGAAAGTGAAAGGCGAAAACGGTGACTACCTGGTAGAGACACTTGAAAACGGCTATTCTATCACCAAAGAAGGTGAGACTGCTTCTATGGAACTCATTTACAACAAAGAGTTGAATACTTGGAATGTTGTTGCCGATGGTGTCAGCACAGAATTGCTGCAAATGAACAATGACGGCACTGCACAAATGACCCTTCCGAACGGTGAGGAAATGACAGTGACGCTGGATGCCCAAGGTGTGGCAGCAGCACGTCAGGCGACGATGATTGGCACGTACTACGCTTTTAATTAATGGAAAATGGAAAATTGAAAATGGAAAGTGGCTGGTACATAGATGCCCAATAAGCATTTCTCACTTTCCATTTTCAACTTTCATTAGAACGGATATCCCACAGCAAAGTGGAAAGCAAAATCGCGGCTGAATTTAGGATGAATAATGGGATAACGGTCTTTTTTCTTTTCATAAGCCGGATTGATGGCCTTCATACCTCCGTCGAAACGCAATACAAAGAAATCCAGGTCAAGACGCAATCCCAAACCATATGCCACGGCAATCTGCTTATAGAACTTGTCAAATTTAAACTGACCTCCCGGCTGGTCTTTATAATCCCGTATTGTCCAGATATTCCCGGCATCTACAAAGAGGGCTCCTCTGAATTTCCAGAACAACCGTGTGCGGTATTCAATGCTGGCATCCAGCTTGATGTCTCCCGACTGGTTCATGAAGTTATTATCGCCGGGGAAAGAACCGGGCCCCAAATCACGTACAGACCATCCGCGCACACTGTTGGCGCCGCCGGAGAAGTAGCGCTTCTCAAATGGAAGCATTGTTGCATTGCCGTATGGAATGGCAATACCGGCACCAAAATGAAATGCCAATGAATTGCGGTTGTCAATGACCAGATTCTTGGCAAAGTCAAAATCGCCTTTCAGGTATTGGGCAAAAGGAATGTTCAACAAAGTGTATTCCCCCGATGCATTCTTTTTCATTCCTCCGAGCTTTGCCACAGCATACAACAAGTTACCCGCCGATTCAAAATTGAGGCGGATGGTATAGGAATTTCCGATACCGGAGTTATTCATCAATGCTCTTCCGGCACTGTTGTAGATATAGCTATAGCCGGTGCGGACAATAAAGCGGTCTTCATAATTGTATTTGAGGATGTAGTTCTCGTCTTTCTCCAGATAATCCTCTTTGAATGTCTGGTCTATGCTGGGCATATACAGATAGTTGATGTCCAGCAAATCAATGCGATGCTGCGAACGCTGTTGTTGTACCCCCCATTTGTAGCTCCATCCGGCAGATGCTACAATGCGCGTGAATTCGGGTCTCATCTGGTAGTTATATTGCAATCCGAATTCTGTAGTAGCCCTTATCCTCCGCTTGAAATCGCTGGATACAAAGGGAAACATAAACCGTGGGAAGTTGATGGTTGCTTCCGCACCTAATTCTATGTAGTCTTGATTCAAGGAGCTCTGCAAACCGGACACAGCCTCGTATGCCCCACGTAGCTTGAACATGAATGTTTCGGAACCTTTGAACATGTTGCGGTGCTGAAAAGCCACCGAAGCGGCAGCTCCCAAATCGCCGGCAGAGTTTGTGCCTTCCACCTCAAAAGATACGGACTGATGCTTGCCTCTGGTCAGCATCACATAGGCGTTGAGCTTTGCACTGTCACTCTGTTGCACTTCAAAAAAACGGATATTGGTATATTTCAGGGCTTGCAGGCGTCCGTAGTTGGAGTAGGTACGCTGCACGTTCTGCTCGTTATAGAGAGTTCCCGGAGTGATGCGCAGATTGTTGGTCAGCACTTTGGGGCGCAGATAAAGCTTGTCTTTGTAGTAGATGGGAAAGCCTTTGTAATGCAATGAATCATTCACCTCGATGCTGTTCTGGGTGGATGCCTGCAACACATTATAATCGGTAATGAAACTCACTTTATTGATAGTGTATTGCCGGTGATTCTGCGGCGTATCCTCGTTATGCTGTCTGTATGGAGCCAAATGCAGTGTCAAATCTACCAGATAAGAATTACGGACAGTATCCGCAGTATAGGATATGTACTCTTTATTGAACTTGTAATATCCATTCTGAAGCAGTTTGTTTGTGATGCGCTGGCGTTCTGCATCCAGTACATTGACATCAAAATACATGCCTTCGGATAATAAGGTTACTGCGGAATCCTGCCGCATGTATTCCTTTATTTTACTGTCCTGGATATCATATTTCAAGGTACGAACTTTATAGGGCTTGCCGGTTGTCACTTTATAGACCAACTTCATCTTTTTCTTCTTGACTTGGCGTACCGGTTCCACCAGGGCGCCCATATAGCCCATATTCTGCACAGCCTTAGTGATTTCTTCCCTGGTCCGGTTGGTTTCCTCCTCACTGTATATGACCGGGGCATCACCTAATTTCCTCAATGTACGGTTTATCCAGCGTGTAGAGTCCCGTCCGGACCAGTTGTAGACATACAACTGGGTCTTTATCAGGCTGAACCACTTCGCATTGGGATTCTGGCGGATGTACATGGAGAGATTGGATGGTTTTACTTCCTTATTATCAGTATGTATGCGCACTTCATCCAGCAAATACGAGCCGTCCGGCACATATTTGGTAGAAGAACAGGAAGCCAACAAAAGTACGATAGTAGTAAGTATCGCGTAGCGGAAACCTTTATTCATACCGAGTCATTAATTGCGCATAAACAGCTACAAATATACTTGTATTTTTTTGTTCCCGAAATAAAAAACGCCGGAAGAGTGCAGAGTTTTTGATTATATTGAAATAATCACGTATTTTTGTCAAATGATAACATGTGTGTCCTATGGCATTAAGTAAAAATCGCATTAAATATATCCACTCGTTGGAGCAGAAAAAGAACCGGAAGGCCGACAAGGTATTTCTGGCAGAAGGACCTAAACTCGTAGGGGATTTGTTGGGACATTTTCCTTGTCAGTTCTTGCTGGCAACTTCAGAATGGCTTTCCCGGAACCGCCCTCTCTCCACCGTAACGGATGTCACGGAAGTATCGGAGGAGGAACTTTCGCGTGCCAGCCTGCTGAAAACTCCCCAACAAGTGCTGGCTGTGTTCCGGCAGCCGGATGAGGAGACGGATATTTCCGTCATCAGCCACTCCCTCTGTCTGGCTTTGGATGATGTGCAAGACCCCGGTAACCTGGGAACGATTGTCCGCCTTGCTGATTGGTTCGGGATAGAGCATATTTTCTGTTCGCCCAACACGGTGGATATCTATAATCCCAAAACTGTGCAGGCAACGATGGGAGGTATCGCACGCGTCAGACTGCATTATACTCCCCTACCCGAGTTCATCCGCTCACTGAAGGATATTCCCGTTTACGGCACTTTCCTGGACGGAGAGAATATGTACGGACAACCGCTTTCGAAAAATGGGCTGATTGTGATGGGTAATGAAGGAAATGGCATCGGAAAAGAAGTGGAGGCACTCATCAACCGCAAACTATACATACCGAATTATCCCGCCAGCCGTGAGACCTCGGAGTCATTGAACGTGGCTATTGCCACAGCAGTAGTTTGCGCTGAGTTCCGGCGCCAGGCTGCATTGTAGTAAAATCAAAAGGAAAAAACAACCAGGGAATCAAATAAGGCAATTCTTCCTCGATAACCGGAGGGATTGCCGTCAGTATATTGCAGCACGTATCAAAATGAGGATAGTCTGTTTCCACCTCCGTAAGCAAAGCTATGACTCCCGGTAGCCATTCCGTATTCTCCACCTCTTCTGTCAATGGGAAGATACGTGATACACATTGTCCTTCACCTATCTCCACCACATATTGTTTCAGATAGCCATGCCCGGGAAGAAACAGAAAATGGGAAGCGTAGCGTTTCATGCTTTCGGACGGGGACGTATGGTTCTGGGAGTCGTGGTATTTTCCTGCTCCTGAATTTCCAGAGGTTTCAATTTCTCAGGTTTTCCGATACTGTCTTTGCGAAGGGAGTCTGTCGCCTGCTGAAGGCTGTCCTTTGGGGCAATGACCAAGCTGTCCGTGGCGTGATAGCGCATCAGTGAGATACGGTCTGCCAGCAAAGGCTGTGGAGTCTCCTGCTGCGGATAATAGATGAACCCGCGTATTTCCTTGATTTCTCCTAAAGTATCGGCAAACAAGGTGAGCGTTTCCACACCTGTGTCTTGTACTTTCCGAATGGCACTGATGACACTGTCATTCTTTTCGTAAAGAATCTGCATCGCCATCAACGGAGCATGTATGCTGTCCGGTGCACCGTTGTGGAAACGGAAGCGCACGCTCCAGCGCAGCGTGTCACGGTCGTGGAAATTGGTGTCTGATGGCAACGTAAACGTTATCTTGTTGTCCAGGGGCATACCCGTCAACTGATAGATATGCTGCCATATCCACACGTCGATACTGTCTCCGGGAAGTGATTCTTTCGGCTTGTTGTCACGCAGGGCAATCAAGTGGTTGATACCGTCTCTCTCGGCTTTCAACCGTACATTCACTTTCTCGTAGATTTTGGTAAGTACTTCCGGGTTACGGGCAAACCAGACCATAGAAGAGTCAAAATCGGCCTGAGTAATGCCATATTTCTTGAAAACCGATTCAATGTATAGCACCCGCTTATAACTTTCGTTATACGGCACTTCTTCACCCATAGCTTTGGCTATGTGATAATCATAAAGCACGTTTTCCATCTTGGCATCCGGAAGGACGGTTTCAGGTCTTTTCACCTTACAAGCCGTCAGACTGAACACCAGAAGGACTACGCTACACCATTGAATTCGATTTATTCCTTTCATGATTTCTTTATGGCAGCATGATAGGCATCATTGAAGTCCTTGCCGTAGAACAACAGCAAAGCAATGATACCGCAACTGATTGCTGCATCCGCAAAATTGAATATCGGGCTGAAGAAAATGAAATGTTCTCCACCGACAAACGGCATCCATGCGGGCCAGTTTGTATCAATGATGGGGAAATAGAACATATCCACCACCTTGCCATGGAACCACGGGGCATATCCCCCTCCTTCAGGCATGAAGGAGGCTATCTGCGAATGGGTGCTTTCGTTGAACAGCACGCCATAGAACACACTGTCGACAATGTTTCCCAAGGCTCCCGTCAAGACCAAAGACACACAGATGATAAATCCGGTCTTCATGCCTTGCTTCACGAACTTGTACAGAAACCAGCCAATGACCGTGACTGCAGCAATGCGGAACAAGGTCAGGAACAGTTTGGCGAATATTTCCATACCGAAAGCCATACCACTATTCTCGGTAAAGTATATATAGAACCAATCCGTAATCCGGATACTCTCATGCCAGTACATGTGGGTCTTTATCCAAATCTTGATAATTTGGTCTATAACCAATACCGAAAATATGATAAGGCAGGCTATCCGGCCCTTCGTAAAGAATTTACCCATTTTTATTTCTTGCCGTTGTTTTTAGCTTCGATGCTCAAAGTGGCATGGGGCACTGCACGAAGGCGCTCTGCCGGTAT
>ULTN01044482.1_pt1 | contig 11471 bp, 5 predicted proteins | sample 1957681 | NCBI WGS metagenome assembly ULTN01 (sample SAMEA4835736, study PRJEB28245) | human gut metagenome | biome: gut microbiome; material: fecal sample | place: Denmark | collected 2008
GTCAGAGCTTGTCAATGGCTTTACTTATGATGTAGACAGCGTGATTGACGGATATGACGATATTCTCAATTTTGGTGACGGTCTTATAGGCTACATTGATATTTCAAAAATAAATGTAAAACTGCCTATTTACCACGGGGATGAGGATAAAGTGCTTGAAAAAGGTGTTGCTCATCTGCCAAATACAGCGTTTCCGATAGGCGGTGTAGGCAATCATTCGGTGCTTTCAGCTCACACGGGTTATCCTACGCAGGTGTTTTTTGACAATCTCAACGAGCTTGAAATCGGTGATGAAATCAAGGTGTCCGTGCTTGATGAAACGCTTACCTATGCTGTAACAGCAAAAAACATTGTTAAGCCCGACAACATATCGTTACTGTCAGTTGACGAAGAAAAAGACCTATTAAGCCTTATAACTTGTTATCCCTACGGTGTTAACAGTCACAGACTTATTGTGACAGCCGAAAGGGTATCTGAAACCGCTTCGCCTGATACTGCCATAAAAGCAGAAACTAATAACAGAAGTTTTGATTTTATTCTACTGGCAATAATTGCAATAGCAATAACAGCTGTTATTGCTACATTTGCTGTCAGAAAAAGGAGGAAAAATAATGCCTGATATTACAATAGACAAATCATCACTTGTCTATGATGATAACGAATTCGAGTATAAAACAAGAGTTCCCGGTACTTTCGGGGAGGATATTCGTTATCTTTGGATTAAAAAAGACGATGTTGATGAAATCAACGAAGGCAAAACCATACTCACATCATTGGATGATGAGAGTAAATATATGCTTTATGACAAAGATGATAATCTTGCCGAAACAGTCAGGGGGTCAGAACTGTACATAAATCATTATGATCCGGTTAAGGAAAAAGAAAACACAGAAAGCAAAAATTTTGACACTATTAATGAAAAAAAGTCCAAAAGTGTCGGTGTAAAAGAAGAAAATTTACAATCTGTTCCGACTGAACCGATTGTAACCGAAACATCAAAAGACACAGAATTTTCTATTCCGATTTTTGCTACCCTTTATGACAAATGCAATCGCAAAATTGATGAGCTTAACAGCAAAAATGATAAGTTCAATGCAAAAATTGAAAAGCTCAATATAAAAAAGTCCCGAAATGCAGAGTTTGTATCTACGATTGAATCCTTGAAAGATATTGTGCCAAAACCTGTATATACTGCTCTTTCGCTCTTGGCAACAGAAAGACGGCAAAAGATAGTCAGTATTAACGAGAAAATTTCTGCCCACAAACTGAATATCAAATCCAATGAAAATAAAATTCAGAAACATCAAAGCCGTGCTGATTTCTGCATTAAAATCCACAAATTTCTCGACAATATGAAGTCACCTGACGGACGCAAAGAAAATTTCGTTAAAGGGATTCAAGAGTATCGAATGATGTCGATGCGAACAACCTCAGAAAAATTTGATGCTACTCAAAATAAACTTGACAGTGCTCTAAAAGCGTACAGTCAAACTCATTATATGTCTGAAAAGCTCAAACTACAAAAGCAGATTAACAAGCTCACAACAAAAAAAGAAAAGTTAATGCGAAAGCTCAAGGCACTTGACGAGTGGTCTGCAAAGTTTGATGCAGTCAAAGCAATGCCCGATAAAGAAGCTGACAATATCATCAACAAGAGCTGTCAGAATATTGTTGATGAGTTTACTACCAACCCACAGGCTCTCAAGAAACAGGCGGATACGATTGTAAGTTCAACTGCAAAAGTTATTTTCGAAGAAAACTATCTTAAAAATGCTGAAATGTCGATTGAGGACGATTATGACAGTATTGACGGTATTATCAATAACGGCAATAAGCAGCAGGAATACGAAAAACTCAAAGAGCCTGATAAGAAATCCGAACGCAGAACAGCACCTTTATCGAGAAATCAGATTAAGCAAAATGCAAACACTATTGCTCATAATGAGCAACGAACGAATGATAAAACCAAAACTCAGGGACAAGAATTATAAAGCTATTTTAGACCTGTGCCATTCAGGCACAGGTCTTTTTTTAAGAGGTGAATGAAATAAATGATTGAATTATATGGAAACAAAATATGGAACAGCAACACTCCCAATAAATATAAAAAAGTAATCATTGCGAGTGAGGATAGTCTTGATAATATATGTCAGGAACTTGAAAATTCAGGACTTAATTATTGTGCATATATTTTTAACGGAGAAGCACATATTGCCATTGGCAGAGCTACTGCAAATAATATTGATAAGTTGGATATTGATTATCAGACTGTTATTGAATGTAATTCAAAAGTCTATAAAACCAACAACATCATAGGAACTACAACCTACGATTCTATTGAGGATAAATTATACCGTAAGTACAATACCGATTTTGCCTATAAAATCGGTCAAAGACTTACTGAGCAAGGCATCCTTTTTTCAGGCAGAATTTACGGAAAAACAACAACTATTACTGTTGACAAGCAATATGCTGATACCTTGAATAAAATATCTGCTGAACTTAAAGAACAGCGAGCATCATTTATGTCAAAATCTGAGGTTGTTCAAAATGAATCACCGGAAGAATCAAAATCAGTTAATGAAAAAATATCTGAATTACATTTTAATGAATCGCAACTTTCGGCACTTGCACCGTCTGTAAAATTTATCCAAACGAGAAACGATGATAATTTGACTGATAACTTTGTTTCATTGTTTTCTGACTGCACTGATTTTTATGAATCACAACTTTCTGCTCTTGCCGAAATTTATGTTGACACATATCGAAGTTTTTCGGATAAATCTTTGATATTTGCAGATACATCAAGGTTTAATGATTTAAAACAGCGTTTTGTTAATGATAACATTACTGCAAAATTAACTGAAAATCGTGGTTACTCAACTACTCAGTTTGAAATTATCAGAGAAATGGTAACTTACGGTATGAGCGAATCAGTAATCAACTTGCTTGATTACACTTTTTCGATTGATGAAATGCAAAACTTCTTTACAGCATACAAGAACGGCTCGTATGAAGATTTAATCAATCTCATTGCAGATATTAAAGGTACTACACGCACGGATATTGAAGGGCAAATTGAGGGCGGTACATACACTCCTGCTTTACCCGACTTTAACACTCTTGAGAAAACCCTTTATTTTCAAGAGTCCGAAGTCGAAAGTATTACATATATGTACTATAATCCTGACGCATACTCCGGCGGTCAGTTTGTAATTACCGAGGTATCTTACAAACAGATAGCGGAAGCTAACAAAGAATACGGAGATGATTTTTCAGGATTCTTTGATTTTCTTGATACAACAGGCGAACAAAGGTTAATTGATATCGGTAGCGAAAGTTTCAGAACCGCTATTAAAAAGTTTTACAGCGGTACGGAGTTTGCCGAAGGTCTTAATGCAGATATTCAGCACAAGCTCGTTGAGCTTGCAGTAGTTCCCGAAATCAAATTACCTGAAGTACGGAAAATAGAACTTATAAAGGTCGGTGATTTTTATGAAGTCAGAGGTGAGAACGCAAAAACCGTTGCAGATATTCTCGACCTTGTTTCTACAACAAGAAACATTAACGGTTCTTCAGTTGATACAGTCGGATTCCCTGATTTTAAACTGAATGATAATACTGAACTTCTTAAAACACAAGGATTTACTGTGAATATCAAATATGAGGAGCTTGCACCGTTTTATGAGGAACACGACGAGCTTGACGACATAGATCCCGCAGTTATTCGTCAGCAGCTTGAGGACGCAGGGATAGTCAACGGTGAGCTTGTCGATGAAGATAAGCTGAACAGTGATCCATTTATTCAACAGGTTATGGCTGTCGCAGAATCCGATGCCGGTGCTCTGAATGTCAGCTCAGAAGAAATCGTTAATCAATTTAATTCAGAAAATGAAATCGTCCCGATAAATGAGCCTGAACGAACTGAGTCTGTACAGGAAATAATTCGTCCGACAATTACTTGTGATTGGAGTGAAAGTCCGGTATTTGAGAATGGCAAAACATACTCTGTTTCTGAATTTGACACACTTATGAAAAATGCCGATGACGAATGGGTTGAGCAAAGACAGCTTGAAATTGAAGAATACGGCAGTGAAAATGCGGTAGCCGAAGCTTACCGTAACGGTGAACTTGACAATATTCATCTTGGTTATGAAAAGACAAAATTTATTGTTAATATGCCAAACGGAACAACTCATACATTCAGGCAGGATATTGGCGATGGTGACGGTGGAGTTATTGATTTCTTAAAGCAGTATCCGCAGTATTCAGGTGTTGTAAAAATACTCGAAGCCGATATAAAGCTTGATAAAGGTGAAAATGAGAAAGCCGCAGATTTACCGATAACGGAAAGCAAAGAAAGAGAAGTCAGGAGCGATGAAAAATTACAGAGCGTTGACGAGCTTGCCGTGGAGGTTGAAAATGCCGCACCGTCAAGAGCAGAAAAAGCTGAAGTTACCGTAGTTAATAAAGCTGAACCGCCTACATTGTTTGATATGGTCGAAAGCTCAGAGCAGACCGAAACAAGCGTAAATGATGAAAAAGCCAAAAACTATGTAATTGAGGACAGAGAAGCTGTCACGGGAGCAAAAACAAAGTTTCAAAATAACATTGCTGCCATTAAGATTTTAAAGCAAACGGAAGCAGAAAACAGAGCGGCTACACCTGAAGAACAAGGTCAGTTGTTCCTTTACAGCGGTTGGGGCGGTCTTGCCAATGCTTTTGAGTCTGATAATGATAAATGGAAAAATGAGTATTCTGAACTCAAGGGTTTGCTTACGGATGAAGAATATACCGCAGCACGGTCAACTGTGCTTGATTCATTCTACACAGATACAGCAATCGTTGACAGTATATATGAGGTCATTCGTAACGCAGGATTTGAGGACGGCAACATACTTGAGCCTGCAATGGGCGTAGGAAACTTTTTCGGCAGACTTCCCGAAGAACTTCGTGATAAGGTGAATTTGTACGGTGTCGAAAAAGACAGCTTATCGGGCAGAATAGCTCAAAAGCTGTATCCGCAAGCTGACATTACGATTGACGGCTTTGAGAATACTCGTTTCAATGACAACAGCTTCGATGTTGCAATCGGAAACATTCCTTTCGGCGATTTCAGTGTTAATGATTCTAAATACAACTCAAAACATCTGAAAATTCACGATTATTTCTTTTTGAAATCACTTGATAAAGTGCGTGACGGCGGCATTGTGGCTTTTGTAACTTCCAAAGGTACGCTTGACAAAAAGGACAGCTCTTTCCGCAAGACCTTGGCCGAAAGAGCGGATTTGGTAGGTGCTGTGAGATTGCCGAATAACGCCTTTAAATCGGCAGGAACGGAGGTTACAGCTGACATTATATTCCTCCAAAAAAGAGAAAAAAAGTCAGAAATTGAACCGTCTTGGGTACATACAGGACAGCTTGAAAACGGATTAACCGTCAACAATTATTTTGTTGAGCATCCCGAAATGATACTCGGCGAAGTTGTTGAAGGCAATAAAATGTTCGGCAGAACAGACGATACGATGTGCGTGCCGTTTAATGACGGCAGAACATTGTCGGAGCTTCTTTCCTCGGCGGTAAAGAATATCAATTTTGAATATTCCGCTTCTGCAGAAAAGCTGATTCCGGTTTCCGAACATTTAACAGCCGAACCTTTAAAACTGCGTTTACAAAGCTTTTATCGCCGAAACGGCGAAATATATTTTTACGGCTCTGATAAGAGCGGTAAAATAGTTAATGTTTCCGCAGACAAAGCACTTGGGAAAAAATTAAATCACGAACGCATCAATTCCTTTATTGATATTCGTGACACTTTGCGTGAATTGCTTGATGTTCAGCAGTACGATAACAAGGATTCAGAGATAGCTCAATTGCAGGAAAAGCTCAACAACTGTTATGACAGCTTCTACAGTAAGTACGGCTTGCTTCACAGCAGTTACAATCACAGCTTGTTAAACTCTGACGGAGCATATCCGCTTGTTGCTTCTCTCGAAGCCGATTTTGCCAAAGATAATAATTTACTTGTTAAGAAGTCCGATATATTTACAGAGCGTGTAAATAAGCCGACAGCAACAATAAATCATGTTGATACGGCTGAAGAAGCTCTTGCTGTCTGCGTTGCAGAAAAAGGTGTTATCGACTTCGAGTATATGAGCCAAATTACGGATGTGCCGCCCGAGGATTTGAAAATCGGGCTGAGAGAAAAAGGTGAAATATTTGCCGTACCGTCATATACAGGCGATGAGGACTACGAATATCAAACTGCTTCCGAATATTTGTCGGGAGATATATATGCAAAGCTTGACATGGCAAAAGCATACGCTTCGGTCAACGGCATATATGAATCAAATGTTGTCGCCTTAAAGGAAGTATTGCCTACTCCTCTGAAAGCCGGCGATATTGATATTAACCTCGGAGCTACTTGGATTGATAAAAAATACTATGAGCAATTTATGTATGAGATTTTTGAAACACCGCAAAGCCTTAAATCGGATTATGTGTCAAGATTTTTTAAATCCGACAGAATAGAGCTTGACTATTCAGAGTATTCCGGCAGATGGAATATCACGAATAAGAGAGCGGATTTGTCGGTAACTACTGTAAAGACCTACGGTGCAAGCGGATTATCTGCATATCAGATATTTGAATCCGTTCTCAATTTATCCGAACCGAAAGTGTATAAAGACAAGGTTGACGAATACGGTGTTGTTGAGCGTGATAAAAACAATAAGCCTGTAAGAGTGCTTGATGTAGAAGCGACTCAGGTTGTACAGCAAAAAGCCAATGCCATTCGCCGTGAATTTAAGAATTGGATTTTTAAAGATGCTAACCGCCGCAGAGATATTGTTGACACATACAATCGCACATTCAATTGCGTCCACGCACGAGAGTATGACGGTTCACACCTTAATTTTCCGGGAATGAATTCAAACATTCAGCTTCACGAACATCAAAAGAATGCCATTGCTCACGCTATTTACGGAGGCAACACACTGTTTGCTCATTCGGTAGGTGCAGGAAAAACCTTTGAAATGATAGCTACTGCTATGGAATGTAAACGGCTTGGGTTGTGTCACAAATCCTTGTTTGCTGTACCGAATCATCTGACAGAACAGGTGGGAGCAGACTTTTTGAAGCTCTATCCCAACGCAAACATATTGGTTGCAACAAAGGATGATTTTAAATCATCAAACCGCAAGATGTTAATGTCAAAAATTGCAACTGGCAATTATGATGCCGTTGTTATCGGACATACGCAATTAAAGATGCTGCCCCTATCTCCTGAAAGGCAGGAAGCCTTTTTACAATCTCAAATTGATGATATTGTTGCCGGTCTTGCTGAGATGAAAGCTCAGGACGGTAATAAATTTACCGTTAAGGAAATGGAGCGTACAAAAAAGAATCTCGAAAATCAGCTTGAGAAGCTTCAATCAAGTAAGAAAGACAATACCGTATATTTCGAGGAGCTTGGAATTGACAAATTGTTTGTTGACGAAGCTCACGAATTTAAGAATCTGTACTGTGCAACAAAGCTGCAAAATGTTTCGGGTATATCTTCAAGAGCTTCTCAGAGGGCAACAGAGCTGTTTGCAAAATGCCGTTATCTTGACGAAAAGACAGGCGGCAAGGGTGTTGTATTTGCCACAGGTACACCGTTGTCAAACAGCGTTACAGAGCTTCACACAATGATGAGATACCTTAATTATGATTTTCTTGCAAGTCACAACAATATGCAGAATTTTGATAATTGGATTTCTGCATTCGGTGTGCAAAAGAAAGAATACGAGTTAGCTCCGGCAGGAAACAAGTTTAAGGAACGCACAAGGATTGCGGAATATTCCAATCTGCCTGAGCTTATGTCTATGTTTAAGATGGTAGCCGATGTAAAGACGGCTGAAACTCTTAAACTTAAAGTGCCTGATTGTGAGCTTCACATTGTTGATGTAGAGCCTACAGAGCTTCAAAAGGAGCTTGTCGATGAATTATCCGACAGAGCAGATGAGGTTAATTCAGGCTCCGTAGATCCGTCACAGGATAATATGCTCAAAATTACCGGTGACGGCAGAAAGCTCGGTCTTGACCCCCGACTTATTAGTCCCGATTTTGAGGATAATCCAAATACAAAGCTGAATGTGTGTGTAAACAATGTATTTGACATTTATACAGACACAGCAAAAGACAAGCTTACTCAAATTGTTTTTTGTGACCTCGGTGTGCCGTCAAAAAACACAGGCAATGACTCCTCAAAAGAGCAAAACGATAACAAGAGTGTTGCGGAACTTGACTCTCTTGAGGAAACAGGCAAGTTTTGCGTGTATGACGACATAAGGGACAAGCTCATTGCAAAGGGCATCCCTGCGACTGAAATAGCATATATACACAATGCAAAAACCGAAGCTCAAAAGTCTGAATTGTTTTCAAAGGTCAGAAGCGGTGAAGTGAGAATTTTACTCGGTTCAACGGGCAAAATGGGAACAGGCACAAATGTGCAGGACAGAATCATTGCTCTGCACGATTTAGATGTTCCGTGGCGACCGGCAGACCTCGAGCAGAGGCGTGGCAGAATGGTCAGGCAGGGCAATATTAACGAAAAAGTGCATTTGTACAGATATGTTACCAAAGGCACTTTTGATGCGTACAGCTATCAGCTCCTCGAAACCAAGCAAAAATTTATAAGTCAGGTTATGACTGACAAAGCTCCTGCACGCAAGTGTGCCGATGTTGACCAAGCGGCTCTTTCATATGGCGAAATTAAGGCTCTCTGTACCGGCGATGACCGTATCCGTGAGAAGCTCACGCTTGATAACAGAGTAAAGGAGCTTAACTCTCTCAAAGCTGATTACAACAATACAAAATATGAGCTTGAAGATGCTGTTGCGGCTTATCCCGAAAAACGCAAGCAACTCCTTTGTACTATCGGCAACATAAAATCCGATATCGATAATGTTAAGTCATTTGTCGATAAGGACGGTAAACTTATTTGCAAATTAACTTTAGGTTCTCAGACTTTTAACCTGAAGAACGATGAGGAACGAAAAAATGCTGCCAAAGCTCTTACAACTGCTGTTGCTCAGGTAAGAATAGCCGATAACAGAAAGAAGCAGGTTAGCGTTGGCAACATTTGCGGATTCGATATAAGCGTTATAAACAACGGAAATGTGTATGATGACATTGTAGTTACAATCAAGGGTAAATATTCATATTCTGCTCAGCTCGGTGTTTCTGCTGTGCATAACCTCAGTAAAATAGAGGGGTTGCTGTACAAAACCGAAAGTGTTCTTGATTACAGTCAGAATTCTCTTAACAAGCTTGACCTTGATTACAAAACAAGTGTTGCCCTGCTTGAAAAGCCTTTTGAATATGAAGCGGAATTGCAGGAAAAGTCAGCACGCCTGTCTGAATTAACAAAGATTTTGAACATTGAGCTTGCTCACCAAAAAACAGAATCAAAGCCCAAAACACATTACTTTGGTAAGGATAAAATCCTCGGCAGGAACAAATCTTCAAAGCAAATTCAGAATAAAACAGTTATGAAATCAGAACCTAAAAGGAGTGAACCTGAATTATGATAGTTTACGCACAAGGCGATATAACAAAATTTGATGTAGATGCTATTGTAAATGCATCCAACGGTTTTGGTTATATGGGAGGTAAAAGATGTGTTAATGAATTACATAGAGGAGTTGCAGAGAGCATTCAATTTGCATCTTGCGGTGCTGTTGAACGGCTTGCAAGAGCAAAATGTAAGGCACACTCCTTTTTTGGTTATTCACCCGGAACTGTTTTTGTGACTGATGCTCCAAATCTTGAGTGTAAAAAAATAATACACGCAGTTACTATGCGTACTCCGGGTAGCAAAGCAAAAATCAAAAAAATTAAAGTTCTGATTCCAAAGATAGTAGCGGTAGCTGAAAACTTAAACATAAATTCAGTAGCCATACCTTTACTTGGGTGTGGAACAGGTGGACTTGACAGAAAAACCGTTCAAAATTTATTAGCTCATAATCTTATAAGTGACAAAGTGACTTTTTATATTGTTACTTCACTTTAAAATCAGAAATTCTTTTCTGAATTTCTTTTTAAAACACTTGTTTTTTCTTAGTTATAACATATAATAGTATTTGAACGATGTTGGTTACTCATCTTAGTGTTGTGCTTCGCTACCGTCTGACTACCATATCAGGAGAATGCGACAAAAAGTAACGATTTTTGGAGCAACTGCATTATATGCAGTTGCTCCCTTTTATTGAGGAATGAATAGCGTGGATATAGATTTTTATTTTGTTAAATCTGATTATATAGATTTTTAAAAGCAAACAGAAATAAATAACCGTGGTTTTACTTGCGTACCAAACACAGAATAAAACAGTTATGAAATCAGAGCCTAAAAGGAGTGAACAAGAGTTGTGATTATAATAGCTTGAAACAGCTTTAAACAGCTCTTTATTCCGATTTTGCGGTAGATAAATATTTTTTATTTAATTTAAAAAGCAGCCGTTCAGACGGCTCTGAACGGCTCTTTTTTGTTGTCCTTAAAACTTGCAAATTTTCCGATTTTGACATAAGATAATATGTAAAGAAAATGAAGTGTGGTGATATTTATGATGTCAATTACAAGTACACGATATCTTTCTAATGTCGATTGGTTACAAGATGTGGTTCAAGGTACAGATTTAATCCTGTGCGGAGTTTCGGCACTTGAGTACCTTGAATTATTCAATGGTTATGTCAATGAATCTAAGATACAGGTGTATGCTCAGAACGAGGGACAATTTGATAACATTGAATATCATATTGTCAATTCATTTGACGATATAGAGTATCTCAATTTTGACGGTGTTTTATGTACAACTGTTAATCAGACTATAAACGATATGCTTTCTGATTATGACAACATAGATGAGCTTGCTTTTCTTGAAGCATTGAGCAATTATTATTTCGCCAACAATGAATCATTTGATAATCTTAAAATTAAACCGAATAAACTGAGTATTTTCAATCGGATAAAACAAATTGCAATTAATTATTATTGCTCAGACTGAAAGGAGTATGTATATGAAAACTAATTATCTTGTAACCGCTCAATGTGAAGTTTTGGTAGAATATGCAAATGCTGTTATGGCAAAGTACGAGAAATATCTCCGCTCTAAGTCTGCTTTAGACTGCGTAAAAAAGATGTATAAAGACTTATGCTCATACAACACAAAGATTATTCTTTGCGATAATCAGTCTGATTTAGGTGCTTTGTACAGCAATATAAAAGAATATGAGTGGATAATTGAACATATACCATCTGCTGTTTCGGTTGAAGCGTTAGTATGACTTATACTTTACCTTAAACAAGTGAGAAAATCAATCACAACACAACAAAGACAAAAGTAAAAGCAGATAGCATCAAAAAGATGTTATCTGCCTTTTTGTTGTTTATTCAAATTATATAGCTCATAAAAACTTCGTGGGCGTTTGGG
>ULTN01042103.1_pt1 | contig 11394 bp, 10 predicted proteins | sample 1957681 | NCBI WGS metagenome assembly ULTN01 (sample SAMEA4835736, study PRJEB28245) | human gut metagenome | biome: gut microbiome; material: fecal sample | place: Denmark | collected 2008
GAAGCGCGAGGCCGGGTGCGGGGGCCGGGGTGCGGGGCCGGGTGCGGACTCAGAACTTGAGGTAGAAGTCGCGCGTCAGGGCGCGGTAGGACTCCGTATAGCACTCGTGCTCGCCCGTGCCGATGACCAGCTCGTCGCTCTCGCACTCGGACGGGAGCTCCCCCGCCTCCACATGTCGGTACTCCGTCAGCAGGCGGCGGAGCGGACGCCGCGGCGTGGTCCTCACCCCGGTGCGGCGCACGGGGACAAGCAGGCCGCGGCAGAGTTCGTCGAAGGCGTGCGCCTCCTCCAGGGGCAGAATCAGCGCAAAGCGCCCCCCGGGTGCGAGCAGCCGCACCACGGCGTCGCGCAGCTCGTCGAAGGGGAGCGCCACGGCATGCCGCACGCGCGTCCGCCCCTCGTCGGGACAGGTGAGCGAGTCGACAAAGTAGGGCGGATTCGCAAGGATGAGGTCATAGGGGCGTCCGTCCGCGGGACGGAACTGCTGAACCGGCATGCGGTGGAAGCTCAGCCGCGCCGCCCAGGGCGAGGCGTCGGCATTGGCGCGCGCCTCCGCAACGTCGGCGATGTCGACCCCCTCGATTGCCGCCTCGGGGGCGCGCTGCGCCATCATCAGCGCAATGAGGCCCGTTCCGGTGCCGATGTCGAGGATGCGGCGGTCGTCGTCCCCGACCCGCGCCCAGGCGCCCAGAAGCACCCCGTCGGTGCCCACCTTCATGGGGCACTGCTCCTGCCGGACGGCAAACTGTTTGAATCGGAAGATGCTCATGGTCGGCGGGTGGGGTTTAACGCAGCAGGTCGTGAAGGGAGCGCTTCGCATCGACGCCGATGCCGAAGAGCGCAAAGTCGAAACGCACGGGGTCGGCGGCATCGAAGCGGCGCAGCGCGGCGGTCGTCTCCTCGACGGCGCGCCAGTCGTTCTGCCGCCGCGTGAGGAGCCCCAGCGCGCGGGCCGTCTCGCCCACGTGGACATCGAGCGGAATGCGCAGCGCCGACATCGGGATGGTGCTCCACAGGCCGAAGTCGACCCCGCGCGCGTCGCGGCGCACCATCCAGCGCAGATACATGCAGAGGCGTTTGCAGGCCGCCCCGCGTTCAATCGACGAGAGGTGCTTCTCGCAGCGCGGCGCATGCTCCGCGGCGAAGAACTCGCGGCGGAACTCCGCGAGTACCGTCGGAAGGTCGCCGGTCGCCGCGTAGCGTGCCTCGAAGAAGGCGCCGATGCCGCCGTGGAGCTGCTCCATCCGCCGGATGGCGAGGACGAAGTCGCGCAAATCGCTGCCGTTGAAGGTGCGGTGGACGAAGGCGCCGAGCCCGGCGAGCTCCCGCTCCGAGGCGTTGCGCACGAAGTCGGCCGGGGCGTCGTCCATCAGGTGCATCATCCGGTGTCCGTTGCGCACAATCGTCGGGCGGTTGCCCCAGGCAATCGTCGCAGCCAGCAGGCCGGCAATCTCGCGGTCGTGCCGCCCGGTGAAGCGGTGCGGCACCGAGATGGGGTCGTCGTCGATGAATTCGGGACGGTTGTAGCGGTCGGCGAGCCGTTCGAGCAGCTCACGGAGCTCCTCCTCCGCCGCGCCGAGGGGCCGCTCGGCAGCCGTCTGCGGGGCATCGCCGCGGGTCGCCTTCCGTACGGAAGCCGCCGCCGGAACCGGCTGACGGGCGGACACGGTCTCCTGCCGGCTGCCCGTCGGGGCGCCGGAGCAAGCGTTGGAAGGGGTGTCGGAAGGGGTCATAGCGCCTCGGAGATGAGTCCGTCGCTCATGACGATGCGGCGGTCGGACATCTCGGCCAGATGCTCGTCGTGGGTGACGATGACGACCGTCTGTCCCAGATGGTCGCGCAGGTCGAAGAAGAGGCGGTGAATCTCCTCGCGGTTGCGGCTGTCGAGGTTGCCCGAGGGTTCGTCGGCCAGCAGCACGGCCGGGGAGTTGATGAGTGCCCGGGCGATGGCCACGCGCTGCTGCTCGCCGCCCGAGAGCTGCGACGGCTTGTGGTCGCGACGCTCCGCAAGGCCCATCATCGCCAGCAGCTCGTCGGCGCGCCGCTCGACCTCGGGTCGGGGGCGGTGGCCGATGAAGCCCGGGATGCAGACATTCTCGAAGGCGGTGAACTCGGGCAGCAGGTGGTGGAACTGGAAGACGAAGCCGATGCGCTCGTTGCGGAAGCGCGACAGGGCCTTGTCGCCCAGTGCGAAGAGGTCCGTGCCGTCGATTTCGACCCGTCCCGAATCGGGACGCGAGAGGGTTCCCATAATCTGCAGCAACGTGGTCTTGCCGGCGCCGCTGGCCCCGACGATGGTCACCACCTCGCCGCGGTGCACCTCGAGCGAGACGCCGCGCAGCACCTCGAGCGTTCCGTAACGCTTGTGTATGTCCGTTACCCGTATCATCGTTTCAAATTCTGTTCTGATTCTCGGCAAGCGGCTGCCCCACTGGCCCCGTCGGCCCCCTGTTCTGCTGCCCCGCTGCGGTCCCCCGGACTCGCTGCCTCACTGCCCAGCGGCGGTCCCCCGGCCTCGCTCCCCTTCACTGCCCCGCTGCCCGGCAGCCCCGCAGCGGCCCCCGGTCCCGGACGGAGCGTCAGCCCCGGCAGCGCTCGAAGACCTCGAAGAGACGCACCGTATCGACCGCCTCACGGACGTCGTGCACGCGCAGGATGGAGGCTCCCTGGCGCAGGCACTCCCACCCCAGGGCGATGGTCCCCGACAGCGCCTCGTCGGGCGTCGTGCCGAGCGTGCGGTATATCATCGACTTGCGCGACAGCCCCGCCAGCACGGGATAACCCTCGGCGCAGAGGCGGTGCAGCCCGGCCAGCAGCTCGAAGTTCTGCCCGGCGGTCTTCGCAAAGCCGAAGCCCGGGTCGAGCACAATCCGCTCGGCGCGGATGCCCGCCCGCTCCATCTCCCCGACCCGCCGGCGGAGGTAGTCGACCACCTCGGTGACGATGTCACGCCGGTAGTCGGTCAGCGACTGCATGCTCTTGGGGTCGCCCTTCATGTGCATGGCGATGTAGGGCGCATCGTGGGCGGCGACGACGGCAAACATTCCGTGGTCGAGCTCACCGGCCGATATATCGTTGATTATCAGAGGTCCGAACTGCTTCAGCGCACGGGCGGCCACCTCGCTGCGGAAGGTGTCGACCGAGAGCGGAAGGTCGGGCGCCAGCCGCCGCGCGGCGGCAAGGCCCAGCTCCACGCGCCGCCACTCCTCCCCGACGTCGACCTCGTCGGCGCCCGGACGCGAGGAGTAGCCCCCCACGTCGAGCAGGTCGCACCCCTCGGCCACGGCCTCGCGGATGCGGGCCTCGACGGCCTCCGTGCAGCTCATGCGGCTGCCCGCAAAGAAGGAGTCGGGGGTGACGTTCAGGATGGCCATCACCCGGGGGCGCGAAAGGTCAAGCGTCATGGTGTCGTGCTTCGAGGCGGAAGAGGCGGTCGAGCTGCTCGACGGCAGGCGCCAGCTCCTCTTCGCGGATGTTGACAATCGTATGGTCGGCACGTGCGTGGAGCTCGTCGTCGCTCATCTGGGCGGCGATGCGGCGCCGCACCGACTCGGCATCGGTGCCGTCGCGGCGGCAGGTCCGCTGGATGCGCAGGGCCTCGGGGGCCAGCACGGCCACTGTGCGGTCGACCGACTTCTCGAGCCCCGCCTCGAAGAGGATGGCGCTCTCCAGAACGACGTAGTCGCCCTGCTGCGCCTCGGCCCACGCCTCGAAATCGCGCATCACGGCGGGGTGGACAATCGCATCGAGCGCCTGCAGCGCCTCCCGGTCACGGAAGACGATGCCGGCCAGATAACGGCGGTCGAGCACCCCGTCGCGGTAGGCCTGCGCGCCGAAACGCGCCTCGACGGCCCCGCGCAGCGGCCCGGCCATCAGCCTTTTGGCGGCGGCATCACTGTCGTAGACCGCCACGCCCCGCGCCGCAAAGAGGCGGCAGACCGTACTCTTGCCGCTTCCGATTCCTCCCGTTATGCCGACCTTCATCATCGCTTCTTGTCCTCTTCGGGCATGTTGATTTCGGGAATGCGGTCGATGGAGACAATCTTGATGTCGCTGAACTTCACCGACAGGGCGTTCTGCAGCGACTGGGGGTCGATGATGATTTTCCCCTCGTGGCCCTCCTCGTGCGAGGGCTCGTACTTGAGCTCCGAGAGGGGGATGCGCGACTTCTTGCGCATGTAGACCCGGTAGCCGAAGAGGTTCGTACCCACGCCCTCGACCGTGCAGGTCACGTCGAAGGTCTGCCCGTCGACATCAATCCTGACGACCTGCGAGGTGGTATAGGTATAGCTCAGTTTGGCGATGTACCAGAGGATGAACGACGCGACGAGCAGCGCCAGAAACACCGGCGAGACGTAGCGGCGAAGACGTTTCCACAAATTTTCCATAGCGTTCCGCGAAAAAGGGATTCCCGTTGCAAAGATAAAAATAAAAAGGACTGCCCCAAACGGGAACAGTCCTTTTTATTGCAGCCGCGCGGAGCGGTCGGGAGGTTACTCCTTGTCAATCTTGGCACGCTTGCGCATCAGGTCGTAGGCCATCGGCGTAGCGATGAAGATGGTGGCGGCCGTACCGACTACCACGCCCACGATGAGGGCGAAGATGAAGCCGCGAATGGTCTCACCGCCGAAGAGGAAGATGGCAATCAGCGTGACGAGCGTCGTACCCGAGGTGTTGATGGTACGCGACAGCGTCGAGTTGATGGAGTTGTTGACATTCTCCTTCAGGTTGCGCTTCGGGTAGAGGCCCATGTACTCGCGGATTCGGTCGAAGACGACCACCGTGTCGTTGATGGCGTAACCGATGATGGTCAGGATGGCCGCGATGAAGGCCTGGTTCACCTCAAGGTTGAAGGGCAGGATGCCGTAGAACATCGAGAAGAGGCCGACGATGAAGAGCGCATTGACGGCCAGAGCGACCGTGGCGCCCGTGGCCCACTGCCAGCGCTTGAAGCGGAAGGTGATGTAGAGACCGATGGCGATGAGCGAGAAGAGCACCGAATAGATGGCGTTCCACGTCATGTCCTGGGCAATCGAGGGGCCAATCTTGTCGGCCGTCAGGATACCGTTCAGGTCGGTCTGCGTGTTGCGGAACTGCTCGAAGGTGATGTCGTAGGAGTAGAGCGGCTTCATGGCCTCGTAGATAATCTTCTCTACCTCGGCCGTAGCCTCGTCCGACGTATCGTCGTAGCGGTACTGCGTCACGATGCGCATCTGGTTCTCGTTGCCGTACTGCTTCACCTCGAAGCTGATGGAGGCGGCGTCGGCATCGGCCTGGCGGGCGAAGACCTCACCGAGGTTCTTGCGCACCTCCTCGGCCGAGACGGCCTTGTCGAAGCGGACCACATAGGCGCGGCCGCCGGTGAACTCGGCGCCGAGGTTCAGACCGCGGACGAAGAACGAGATGCACGAGAGGAGCATCAGCACGATGGTAACCACGTAACTGATTTTACGCACGCGGAGGAAGTCGAAGTGGGTATTGTTGAGGAAGTTCTCCGACCACTTGTGCGAGAAGGAAATCGAGCCCCACTTGGCAACCACCCACTCGATGAGCATGCGCGTGATGAAGATGGCGCAGAATACCGAGGTGATGATACCGATGATAAGCGTCGTGGCGAAGCCCTGCACGGGACCGTTACCGAAGATGAAGAGGACGATACCGGTGATGATGGTGGTCAGCTGACCGTCGATGATGGCCGAGTAGGCCTTCGAGAATCCCTCCTTGATGGCCAGCGAGAGCCCCTTGCCGCCGCGCAGCTCCTCCTTGATGCGCTCGTAGATGATGACGTTGGCGTCGACGGCCATACCCATCGTCAGCACGATACCGGCGATACCGGGCAGCGTCAGCACGGCGCCGAACGAGACGAGCACGCCCATCAGCAGGAAGACGTTGCTGAGCAGTGCGATGTCGGCCATCCAGCCGGCCGTCTTGTAGAAGAGGCCCATGTAGAGCAGCACGAGGATGAAGGCGACGACGAACGAGAGCATACCCGCGTTAATCGAGGCCTGACCCAGCGACGGACCTACGACCGTATCCTGGATGATTTTGGCCGGAGCGGGCACCTTGCCCGACTTGAGGACGTTGGCAAGGTCCTTGGCCTCCTGAATCGAGAAGCCGCCCGTGATGGAGGAGGTACCCTTGTCGATTTTGGTGCGGACAACGGGTGCCGAATAGACATATCCGTCGAGGACGATGGCGATGCACTTGCCGATGTTCTCACCCGTCAGGCGGGCCCACTCGCGGGCGCCCTCGCCGTTCATGGTCATCGAAACCTCGGCCTCGGCGCCGCGCTGAGCATACTGCTCGACGGCATCCACAACGACGCTGCCGTCGAGCGGAGCCTTGCCGTCGGCCGTAGCCACCTTGATGGCGTAGAGGTCATAGCGGCCATCCTTCTGCGGGTCGCCCTTGACGCCCCACTTGAACATGATGTCGGCCGGGAGCAGCTCGCGTACGGCGGGCATGGCCAGATACTGGTTGACGGTCGCCATGTCGGCCTTGTAGGCCGAACCCACGACGGCACCGCCCGCATAGGTCGGGTCGAGCACCGCGAAGAGCGGGTGCTCCTCGGCCGTGAAGCGGCTGCGGGCAACGGCGGCGTCGCTCTGGGCCGTCGAGTCGGCGGCGGCCACCTGGGCCAGCAGGCCCTCGTTTGCGGCGGTGGTATCGGCGGCGGCCGGCTCGGTAGTCTCGGTTGCCTCGGCAGCCCCGGTGCTCTGGGCGGCAGCGGTCAGCTCCTTGCGCAGCAGCTGGTCGGCGGCGTTCAGCGCGGGGAATACCTCGTTGGCGTCGTACGTGGTCCAGAACTCGAGCGAGGCGGTACCCTGCAGCAGGTTACGCACGCGCTGCGGCTCCTTCACGCCCGGCAGCTCGACCAGAATGCGGTGCGAGTTGGGCAGACGCATGATGTTGGGCTGCGTCACGCCGAAGTGGTCGATACGGCTGCGCAGTACGTTGAACGAGGCGGCGATGGCGGCGTCGGTCTCCGACTTGAGCATCTTCTCCACGTCGGCATCGGAGCTTTCGAGCGTGATGTCCTTGCAGTCGGGGCTCACGAAGATGGCGGCCAGCGGCGCACCGTTCGAGAGGCGCTGGTAGGCCTTGACGAAGTCACCGATGTAGTCCTTCGACGAACCGTCGTGGAGCGCCTTGTTCGCCTCGGCGATGGCCTCCTTGAAGGCGGGGTCGTTCTGGCTGTCGCCGGCCAGAGCCTTGACCACATCCTCGACCTGCACCTCCAGCATGACGTTCATACCGCCCTTGAGGTCGAGACCCAGGTTGAGCTCCTTCTCCTTGCACTCCTTGTAGGTGAAGGACTTGAATCCCATGTTGAAGACGGGCTGGTTCTGCACCGAATCCAGATAGTGCTGCTCGGCCTCGGCCTGGTGGTCGAGGTCGAACGAGGCGGCATACTCGGCCGCCTTCTTCTCTACGCTACGTGTCTTGAACGTAAACGAGAGCTGGTAAACGCACGCGAGCGCCAGAAGGACCGCGATGAGTTTAATAAAGCCTTTACTTTGCATTTGGTTGAAAAAAATTTGTTGTTATTTGTTGTAATTATTGTCATTACACACAATAGCACGCAAAGATAGAAAAAAAGAAATAAAAAAAGGGGATTTCCCCCTCAAGAATTGCACTCTGTCGCGAAAAACCGTAATTTCGGCCCCGCATGAAACCCCGAATGAAGCTCACGACCCGATACCGCTACCACCTCGCGGCGCTCTTCTGCGTCACGGTGTGGGGGGCCACCTTCGTGTCGACCAAGGTGCTGATAGCCAACTCGCTCACCCCGGCCGAAATCTTTCTCATGCGCTTTGCCGCGGCCTACATCCTGCTGCTGGCCCTGTCGCACGCGAAGCTCCGGGCCGACAGCCTGCGCGACGAGGCGATGCTCGCCGCGGCCGGCGTCACGGGGGGCTCGCTCTACTTCCTGACCGAGAACATGGCGCTGGAGTTCTCGCCGGCATCGAACGTCTCGCTGATAGTCTGCACGGCGCCGCTGTGGACCGCCCTGCTGCTCCGCTCGCTCTACCGCAGCGAGCGGATGTCGCGCCGGCAGGCCGTCGGGTCGCTCATCGCCTTTGCCGGGATGACGCTGGTGGTGCTCAACGGGCGTTTCATCCTCCACCTCGAGCCGAAGGGCGACCTGCTGGCGCTGGGCGCCTCGCTCTCGTGGGTCTGCTACTCGCTGCTGCTCAAGCGCATCGGCGGGCGCTACCCGGCGCTCTTCATCACCCGCAAGGTCTTCTTCTACGGTGTGGTGACCATCCTGCCGGTCTTCCTGCTGCGGCCGTTTGCCGTCACGTGGGAGATTCTGGCACGGCCGGCCGTCTGGGGCAACCTGCTCTTTCTGGGCATCGTCGCCTCGATGCTCTGCTACCTGCTCTGGAACGCCTCGGTCCGACACATCGGGATGGTCAAGATGACCAACTACATCTACCTCAATCCGCTGGTGACGATGCTCACGGCGGCGCTCTTCATCGGGGAGCGCATCACCGGCGCGGCGCTTGCCGGCGCGGCGCTGATACTCTGCGGGATGTGGCTTGCCGAGCGGCGCGCCGCACGGACCCGCGGACTCCGTCCCCAGGGGGCGGCCCGAAGCGGCGGCCAGGAAGGCCGGTAACGGCCCCGGCGGCAGCGAGAGGCCCGAGGCGGCAAGAGGTCCGAGGCGGCGGCAAAGGGCGCAGGGAACGGCCCGGAGGCGGCGAGGGGCGGCCCGAAGCGGCGGCCAAAAAGGCCGGTAACGGTCCCGGAGGCGGCCGAAGCGCCTCGTCCCACTTATTCCAGCCGAGCCGGAACGCCTCGCCCGCACATCCCGCTGCCCAACTCCATTCCTGCAAGCGCACCGCCCCCCATTTCCTCCCCGGCCGAGGCTTCCCGCCCGCACGCCCTTCCGCCCCCTTCCATCCCGTCCAACCCGGCCGAAGCGCCTCGTCCCACTTATTCCACCCGGGCCGGAACGCTCCGCCCGCACGTCAGTCCGCCCCCCTCCATCCCGGCCAACCCGGCCGGGGCTCCCCGCCCGCACGCCCGTCCACCCCACCCCATTCCGCCCAGCACACCGCCCCACTCCATTTCTGCCAGCGCGCCTCGCTCCCACCCCCGAAGCCCCTCAGAAGGGCCCCGGAAGGCCCCTCCGAGGCCCCCGCCGGGGAAATTCTTTCGCGGCCGGAGGCGGAAATCCGGGAAAATCTTTATAAATTTGTCTTGTCACGACTCAACGAACAAGACAATGAAGCATCTCTGCACCTTGTGCTGCGCCGCGCTGCTCGCGCTCTCGGCCGCAGCCCAGCCCGGCTACCGTCCGACTCCGGAAAACCTTGCCTCGCGGCAGCAGTTCGCCGACGCCCGTTTCGGCATCTTCCTCCACTGGGGGCTCTACGCCATGCTGGCGCAGGGCGAGTGGGCGATGACCAACCTCGACCTGAACTACCGCGAATACGAAAAGCTCGCCGGAGGCTTCTATCCGGCCAAATTCGACGCCCAAGCCTGGGTGACGGCCATCCGCGAAGGCGGGGCGCGCTACATCTGCTTCACGACGCGCCACCACGACGGATTCTCGATGTTCCACACCGCGCAGTCGCCCTACAACATCGTCGACGCGACGCCCTTTGCCCGCGACGTGCTGAAGGAGCTCTGCGACGAGTGCCACCGTCAGGGCATCCGCATCCACTTCTACTACTCGCTCATCGACTGGTGGCGCGAGGATGCCCCGCGCGGCCGCACGGGGCTCGGCACGGGACGCCCCGAAGGGACGGAGGACGCCGACAGCTACTTCGCCTTCATGAAGGCGCAGCTCACCGAGCTGCTGACCAACTACGGCGAGGTGGGGGCCATCTGGTTCGACGGCGTCTGGGACCAGGACCGCAACCCCGACTTCGACTGGCGGCTCGACGAGCTCTACGCGTTGATTCACCGCCTGCAGCCCGCCTGCCTGATTATCAACAACCACCATCTGGACCCCTTCGAGGGTGAGGACGCCCAGGTCTTCGAACGCGACCTGCCGGGCGAGAATACGGCGGGCTACTCCGAGCAGGGAATCAGCCAGCTGCCCCTCGAGACCTGCCAGACGATGAACGGCATGTGGGGCTACAAGATTACGGACCAGAACTACAAATCCTCCGACGAGCTGATTCGCTACCTGGCGGGTGCGGCCGGACGCGGCGCCAACCTGCTGCTCAACATCGGCCCGCAGCCCGACGGCGAGCTGCCCGCGGCGGCGCTCGAGCGGCTCGAGGAGATGGGCTCGTGGCTCCGCACCAACGGGCAGACCATCTACGGCACGCAGGCCGGACCGGTCGAGCCCCGCAGCTGGGGCGTCACCACGCGCAAGGGGGAGAAGGTCTATGTCCACATCCTCGACTGGCCCGACACGGAGCTCTTCCTGCCGCTGCCGGCCTCGCAGCTGCGCGTGACGGGCGCCGTGCGCTTCGCCGACGGGACGAAGGTGCGCTACCACCAGGACAACACGGGCATCACGCTCCGCCTCCCCGAGCGGCCCGAGACGCCCGACTGCATCATCGAACTCACCACCGCCCGATAGGCGGCCCCTTGCTCCGGGGGCGGCGGCTTTCGTCGGCCCCGGAGCTTTTTTTTCACGCCGCCGAAGAGGCGCCCACCGCACGGGCGGGGCGCTTCCCGGCCGCAAAAACCCATCGACCCATGAACAAGTTAACCCTGCTTCTGCTGGTGCCGTGGCTCGCCGTTGCAACCGCGGCGGCATCGCCCCATCCTCCCGCCGATTCGACGGTCCTGGCCGACGAACTGCGCGAAACGGCGCTCATGCGCGAACTCCGTCGCGAGAGCGAATGCCTCCCCGAAGAGGGCGACCTCGTGTGGCGGGCCCGCTTCGAGGGGACCGACAGCGTCCGCACGGCCGGGGAGCTCTACCGCAAAATCCACACTATCCTGCACGACACGTGGCGTTCGCCCGGCAGCGAGGAGCTCCTCACCGAGGAGGAGAACCGGCTCCACGCCCGCATGCTGCTCACCCACACGGCCTCGAACCAGCGCTTCGGCTACAGATTCGAATGCCGCGTGCGGATGCTGCGCGAGGAGGCGGCCGCCGAGGTCGAGCTCCGCTGCACGGAGGTGCAGTTCAACAACGAGGTGAAACGCCCGACCGAGTGCTTCCCCTTCCGGGACGACGCCGGAGTACCCTTTGCCGTCAAGAAGCGGGAATTCGCCCAGCTGCTGCAGCTGGAGAGCGCCCTGCGCACGCTGCGCCAGGGGCTTCGCTTCGAGCTGGCCGGAGGGTTGTAGCGGCTCTTCCGCCGCCGGACAAAGAAAAAGAGGCCGTTCCCTCCCTTGCGGAAGGAACGGCCTCTTTTTTCGCTTTTCCTTTTGCGTTCTACGCTCCGCGCCCGGACTTTTCGAACCGCGTCAGCCCCATTG
>ULTN01050421.1_pt1 | contig 11388 bp, 6 predicted proteins | sample 1957681 | NCBI WGS metagenome assembly ULTN01 (sample SAMEA4835736, study PRJEB28245) | human gut metagenome | biome: gut microbiome; material: fecal sample | place: Denmark | collected 2008
TGGTGTAACAATGTCAGCTTACGAAGGCACATCAGACAAGTGGGTTAACTGCACAGACAAGTTCAATCTCAACGCTTACCTTGATATCACAAAGGATTCAACAGTAGCAGGCGTTACAAATGAGCTCGTGCTCAGACCTTACACATACAACTCAACAGTTTGGTCACAGGCTGCACAGACATTCTTCGCAGATGCATGGGCAGATCCATCAAAGATGGAGCAGTCATGTAAGGACTTCGCAGTTCAGATGAACCAGTACATCGATGAGGAAGACAAGTAATCCTACAGAGCATTTATAAGATAACATAACAGTGGGTAGGATGAAGGTCCTGCCCATTGCTTACCAGAAACAATGGGGTGTTAATTACAGTATAAATGATAAGAGGAGGGATTTTATGTCAGATAACAACAAGAAAGTTGAAGAAAAAGCGGCTGAGATAATTCAGGCTACAGAGACACAGACAGTTAAGCCGGCAGCAGCAGAAGATAAAGAGTTCAAGAAAAAGAAGTCAACAACATGGGAAAGAAACCAGCGCAAATGGGGCTGGGCATTCATCCTCCCAACAATGATAGGAATCATCGTACTTAACTTATGGCCTATAGTACAGACAATATATCAGTCATTCTGCAAGGTCGGTTCATTCGGAGATTCATCATTTGCAGGATTTGCAAATTACAAGAAGATGTTTGCTGACCCTGAGGTATGGCAGTCACTTCTCAATACATTCAAGTATGCGATCATTGAGGTTCCATTCTCAATCGCCATCGCACTTATACTTGCGGTATTCCTGAATCGTAAGATGCACGGAAGAACAATATACAGAGCAATATTCTTCCTGCCAATGGTAGTTGCACCTGCAGCTGTAGCCATGGTATGGAGATGGTTATACAATTCACAGTTCGGTCTGTTAAACCACATCCTCGGTACAAAGATCGAGTGGATATCCAATCCAAAGATCGCATGGATCTCAGTTGCAATCATCGGTGTATGGTCGATCATTGGTTACAACATGGTTCTGTTCCTTGCAGGACTTCAGGAGATACCTAAGGATTACTACGAGGCAGCGGATATTGACGGAGCATCAGGAGTAAGAGCATTCTTCAAGATCACTCTTCCACTTCTCTCCCCTACAGTATTCTTCGTACTCGTAACAAGAGTAATCGGAGCACTTCAGGTATTCGACCTTGTATACATGGTAATGGATATTTCCAATCCGGCTCTCAAGAAGACAGAGTCCATCGTATATCTGTTCTACCAGTACTCATTCCAGAATGGTAACAAGGGTTATGGATCAGCAATAGTAGTTCTTCTTCTCGCAGTCATCATGGTACTTACAGTATTCCAGATGATCGGTCAGAAGAAGTGGGTTCATTATAACTAGGAAGGGGGAATCGATATGACAAGAGGCGTACAGTTTAAGAGAAGAATGCAGAGATTATTGATTCACCTCATTCTGATCATATTCTCAATCATTATGATAGTGCCATTTGTATGGATGACACTCACAGCATTTAAGACAGTAACAGAGGCAACTTCGGTAAGTCCATTCGTAATATTCCCATCACAGTGGCGTACAGACGCGTTCACTACTGTTTGGAATAACATGAACTTCCTTGTTCTCTACAAGAACACATTATTGCTCATATTCTTCAGAGTTGTGTGTGCATGTCTCACAGCAACACTCGCAGGATATGCATTTGCAAGACTTAAGTTCAAGGGCAGAGACTTTATGTTTTCTCTGATACTTTTCCAGATGATGATTCCTTCACAGATATTCATCATCCCACAGTTCCTGATGATCAGTAAGATGGGCATGACAAATACAATGTTCGCCCTGGTATTCCCGGGAATTGTAACAGCGTTCGGTACTTTCCTGCTCAAGCAGGCTTACATGGGACTTCCTGGAGATCTCGAGGAGGCAGCGAGACTTGACGGATGTAACATTCCAAAGACATTCGTGTTTGTCATGGCTCCGCTTGCAAGATCATCGATGGTTGCCCTCGGTATATTCACAGCAGTGTTCGCATTCAAGGATCTGATGTGGCCACTGGTTGTAAACAGCAGTGCAAACAAGATGCCGCTCTCAGCAGCTCTTGCAACAATGCAGGGACAGTATCAGTCCAACTATCCACAGCTGATGGCTGCATCTCTTATATCATGTATACCAATGATCGTTATATACCTGATATTCCAGAAGCAGTTCGTAGAAGGTATCGCAACATCAGGTGGAAAGCTCTAAAGAAAGTTAAAGGAGATATTATATATGACCACAGGGTGACGTCAGTTACTGACGCCACCCTTGTGAAATATATCGTAAATACGAAGTATTTACGATGCTGCAGACGCCGCGCGAAGCGCCTCCCATGCGTCTGTTCCAAAATATATCGTAAATACGAAGTATTTATGATGCCGTGGACGCCGCGCGAAGCGCCTCTCATGCGTCCACTCCAAAATATATCGTAAGTGCGAAACAAAAGGAGGACGTCTATGAAAAAGCCGATAATCACGGAAGAAGAAAAACAGAAGATAAAAGAGATGGACTCCATACGCAAAAAAATAGGATATATCTGGGATTATTACAAGCTTTGGATAATCGGTGCGGTCGTTCTCGTGGGACTTGTAGTGTATTTCACTGTTGTGTTTGCAACGAGGGAGGACAAGCCGATACTGGATGTCGTCCTTGTGAACAACTACGATGATGTTTCAGAGGACTGCAGGCTGACACAGGGATTTGTGTCGTATGTAGGGGAAGAAAATCTCCCGGGAAGGGTTACATTTGACAACAATGCATTTTTTAATCTGGCAAATAACTCAGATTATAAGAACAGTTACTATATGAAGGTGCTGGCATACCTTGAGGCGGACACTGCTCAGGCAGTCTTGTGCCAGTATGACAATCTCATAGGTCTGGCGAAGAGCGGCAGACTTGCAGACCTGTCGGATGAGAAGGTCGGCGATATATATGATAAGTATAAGGATAGGATAATTTATTACGAGGATGAAGAGGGGAAGAAGATACCTGTCGGAATAGATGTATCTGAAGGATACAAGGCGGCAGGACTTACTGAGTACACAGATGGCAAGGCATATATTGGATTGTCAGCATATGCGGCGGATTATGGATATGTGGAGAAATTTGTGGACTACATGGTGGAACTTGGAATACAATCCGGCGGAGCCGGTTGTAGATAAATTATGAGGAAAGACCAGTCAAATGAAATTTGGCTGTAGAGAAACTGGAGATCACGAAAAGGAGGACTTGGGCATGGCAATATTGATAAATGAAGAGAAAAAGCTTTTCACATTGAACACCAAAAATACTACATATCAGATGAAGGTGATCGACTATGGGTATCTGGCTCATCTGTATTATGGCAAGAAAATGGACGGGGATATGTCATATGTCATAACTCATTACGATAGAGGATTCTCAGGCAATCCTTATGAAGCACAGGAGCACAGAGAATTCTCTCTGGACAACATTCCACTGGAATATAGCTGCTACGGCAACGGAGATTTCAGGACTCCGGCATTCAACATAAAGGACATAGAGGGAATACATGGATGTGATCTCAGATATGTTTCATATGAGGTGATGGACAGTAAGTATAGTCTCAAGGGACTTCCTGCTGCTTACACAAATGACGGCGAGAAGGGTGAGACCCTTAAGATCGTTCTTCAGGATCCTCAGGTGGGAGTGGAGGTTGATCTTCTGTATGGAATTATAGAGGATAAGGATCTGATCACAAGATCAGCTATAATCAGAAATATAAGCGATGCGGATATATTTGTGGCAAAGGCATCAAGTGTGAGCCTGGATTTTGTGACAGGTGATTATGATCTCATCCACTTCCACGGAAGACATGCTATGGAGCGCATGTATGAGAGAGAAGCTATAAATCATGGTGTGAAGAAGATCGGAAGCACAAGGGGTACATCAAGCCATCAGCACAGCCCATTTGTGGTTATAGCAGGCAAGGATGCGAATGAAGATGCGGGCGACTGCTACGGAATCTCATTTCTCTACAGCGGAAGCTTTGGCTGTGAGGTTGAGAAGGATCAGACAGATCAGGTGAGACTCAATATGGGTGTTCAGGATGAGATGTTTGAGTATGTGATCTATCCTGAGAGCGAGTTTGTGGCACCTGAGGTAGTTATGGTTTATTCACCTGATGGATTTGCTGACATGTCACATAAGATGCATGACGTTGTGAGATACAATATCTGCCGCGGCGAGTACAAGACAAAGAGGAGACCTATTCTCATCAACAGTTGGGAGGCGGTATACTTTGATTTCAATGGCGATGATATTGTAAACATAGCAAAGCAGGCTTCAGAGCTCGGCGTTGAGATGCTGGTTCTGGATGACGGCTGGTTCGGTGTTAGAAATGATGACAAGTCAGGTCTCGGCGACTGGTTTGTAAATGAGGATAAGATGGGCGGCCCTATGGCTGATGTTGTGAAAAGAGTGAAGGCTCTCGGCATGAAGTTCGGTATCTGGATCGAGCCTGAGATGGTATCCGAGAAGAGCGAGCTTTTCAAGGAGCATCCGGATTATGCATTTGTGATCCCTGGAAGAAAGCCTGTCATGGGAAGAAGCCAGCTCAATCTGGACTTCTCAAGAAAAGAGGTCGTAAACTGTATATTTAATCAGCTGACAGCGGTGCTTGACAAGATAGATGTTGATTATATAAAGATGGATATGAACAGAAGCATCTTAAATGTATACTCCATGACTGAGGGAATCCAGAACAATGGAACTATCCTCTACAAGTATGTACTCGGTGTATATGACTTTATGGAGAGGCTTCAGGCGAGATATCCAAAGATGTTCATCGAGGGCTGCAGCGGCGGCGGCGGAAGATTTGATGCCGGAATGATGTATTACACACCACAGATCTGGTGCAGTGATGATACAGATGCCATCTGCAGACTTGACATACAGTATGGAACTTCATTTGGCTATCCTATATCGGTGGTTGGTTCACACGTATCAGCGGTTCCAAATCATCAGACAGGCAGGACAACTCCATTCAATACAAGAGCCGTTGTTGCCATGGCAGGAAGCTTTGGCTACGAGCTTGATCTGAACAAGGTCAGCGATGAGGAGAAGGAAGAGGTAAAGGCTCAGGTAGAAAACTACAAGAAGTACTGGGATCTTCTTCATAATGGACTTTACTACAGACTGACGGATGCGGATAAGAGCAAAGGTGTAGCTGCATGGTCATTTGTCGCAAGGGACAAGTCAGAGACCCTTGTCAATATCGTGACGGTGGAGAGCTTCTGCAATGCCCCTGTACCTTTTGTCAGAGTAAAGGGACTTGATGTGGATGCCACATATGTTGACGAGGAGACCGGCGCAGAGTACAGCGGACAGGGACTTGACCAGATAGGACTTCCTGTACCACTCAAGTTCGGCGAGTACAATGCTTACCAGATCCATCTGGTTAGAAAGTAAAATTGCATAAGTGATATTGTGTTATTTATACATAATTATTAATTATATTGTATTAAATTACAGCTTCATGATAATATGAGGCTGTAATTTTTTGTGCTTATATATTCGGCATAAATGTGCTGAATATGTATGGGAGAAAAAGGGAGGTTACATATGAAATTGAAGGGGATAATGGCTGCGGCTGTAACTGTAGCCATGGTGTCGTCGTGCATTCATATACCGATGACGACTGCACAGGCACAGACTTTACTGTCAAATATGACAGCGTATGCCGTACAGATGAATGAAGCTGAGATATCAGCAGCTACAGAGGATATTTCAGAGCTTGAGGGTGACTATGGGGTTGTGAACATAGTTAATGGCAAGGAGAGTAAAATATCATTTGTCACGGATGAGACAGGATATTATGAGATAATATTGCAGGGAAGCCAGTCACGGCTGATGCTTCAGGAGACCTTGTATAACAGTAAGAGTAAGCGCCTTGCTACAGGTAAAAAGGATGGCAGTGGATGCTGCAGGCTGGTATACAAGTGCACTGCGGGGGAGAAATACATTCTTGGGTCTAAGTATGCCCGTTCTTATACAGTTTCCGAAAGTGCAAATATAAGCGTGAGAAAGCTTCCGGATGTGGCGGCAATAAAAATGGTGCCGGATAATACAACGATACTGGAGGGAACACCAGACTCCATAACATCGGCGTACGCAACGGTAACCTATTCCGGTGGAAAGGTGCGCAGTTCAGGTATCAGCGGCTCAGACTGTAAGATAGATGGAGTTACATACAGTCTGTGGGTGAAGGATTCCAAGGGAAGTTATTATTATGAGGGCGATGAAGGGGATATGGTATCGTATGCGGATGCGGAAAAACTTCCGGCCGGTACGTATACTGTTCAGCTTACAGATAAAATGGATAGTGAGCCGAACCAGTCGACCAAGATATACGATTCGTACACTGCAAAGGTGCAGACTCCTGCTGAATATTTTGTAGGAAAAAGGAATATCAGTGAGACGGATACCTACGCATATGATACCAGGGTGGACGGTTACGAGTATTACAGATTTATACCATCTGCAACTGCTGACTTTGTGTTTGAAGTAGATAAATCATCAACTGCATTTATAGATGTATATGATTCGGACATGGCGGTGGTTGAGACCGATAATGACAGGTATTCATTTGTCAAGGGAAAGACCTATTATGTCAGACTTTCAGGAACAACGGATGATGACAATGAAACATTGAATGAGGTCAGGCTCAAGGCGAAGAAGTATGCGGCACCTTCAGGGGTGACATTGAAGCTGGCAAAGAGCGAATGGGCAGCCGGAACGCCGATAAGCTTCATGAATGGTGCGAGCAGTACAATAAAGTATAATGATAAGTCCACGGAAAGCATAGATCTGACCGGTGGAAGTGGATACAGTAATGGAAACAGATATACAGTATATTATTCGTCATCTGATGATAACTGGAAAGAGTACGAATATGAAAAAGGTGTAACTCTTTCAGAGGGCGAGTACAAAGTAGCTGTGGGATATGATGCGGCTGAGGAAGATCAGGAGCTGCTCGGCACGGCAGTGCTTAAGGTAGTGTCCATAGACAAGCTGAGCGCAGGACAGCTCTCCGAAGGTGACAACAATGTGAGTGTCGGAACGGATGAGTATGACAAGGCCTATTACAGTTTTGTCATGCCATTTGACGGAAGTGTGGTAATAGAAAGCGACAGTCCTTATTGTGTATATGAGTCCGGTGATGAGGGCCCGGTAGAGGTTACAGGAAAACTTACTGGAGGCAGCACTTATTACGTAGGCCTGTATAATGAGTTATCTACTTCCAAGACAAATGTGAGACTGAGCTTTATTCCGAAAGTGACAGATATGATTGCTGTTCCCGAGAACACAGATTTCATCAGAATGGGCAGCTACGATAAGGATATCAGCAGTTATGTAGATGGAACCAGAGTAAAGATCTCGTATGCTGACGGAAAAACAGAGGAGCTGGTGTTTGACGATTCGGACAGTGTGGAAACCTCCAGAGGAGACGAGGTACGTGCTGAGATAGTTACAGATACGGAAAATGAGTGCCCTGTCGGAGCGGCACAGATTAGGATATACACACTGTATAGTGAGGACTCTTATGCATATGACATAGAGATAAAGGATATAGAGGATGTTGCTGCCGGAAGTCTTGCGGAGGGATCTAACCAGGTAAGTCTGTCGGAGAATGGCAGTGCATATTATACGTTTATGCCTTCGACATCCGCTAGGTATACATTTGCCCCAGTGGGCGGTATGGAGATCTACAGCAAAATTGACGCTGATGATGAGACAATGTATGATCTGAAGAAGCTTAGTGTATCGGATGGCGAGGCTGTACTTGAGAGCGGTAATACATACTATATCTGTCTCGATGGCGGAGTAGAGGACAAGTGGGGAGATACGCAGACCAGTTGGAGCATGAATGTGACAAGGGGAGAAACTTTGTCAAATTCAAAGATCAGTTCATGGAAGCTGAGAGATAACAGAACCTATGAATTCCTTCCAGATATGAAATTATCAGGTATCAAAAACCTTCTGGATAGAGAGACTCTCCAGTTTGTATATGATGATGGCAGTGTAAAAGAGGCCAGTGTCGGTGACAGCGAGGATAATGAGCTGATCACGAGTACATGGTACAGATATAACGAGAAAACTGGAAAGTATGTCGAGATCGCAGGCTTTGGCGGCAGGGTTGATACTGGCAGATACATGGTTGAACTTGCAATTGCTGGTGCGGATGGCATGGATACGGTTGAGATACCATTTGCAGTGAAGACTGCACAGAGCATGAGCCTTGGAACATGGGACGGCTCAAAGACGCTTGATATTTCAGGCGACAGATATGTGTATGTATATAAGGTAAGTGCCCAGGCGGGTTCGTATGTGGTATCCGCTGATGAGAAGATCGATGGCATCAGGATTTTGGATGCAAATGGAACAGAGATAACGACTAACAACGTGGCTTATTCATCTGATGGATTTGGCAGTGCGGGATTTGACACAGCAGGCGGGGATCTGTATGTATGTGTGTATCCGGGAAAAAATGTAAATAAATGCGGCGTGACAATGAAGGAGATCGTCAAGGCTGTAAGTGTAAGCACAACCGTTTCTAAGACTGAATATCTGAGGGAATTTGATGAGATCAAGGGCAGCATAAAAACCGTTGTTACATATTCTGATGGAAGTACCAGAACATTTGGCGCGGATGACGATGATATAAGCTTTACGATCAAGAAAAACGGCAGGGTGAGCAGCTATTTAAGCATCGACACGATAACAGAACAGACCGGATTATATGAGATAATACCTTCCATATGGGGAATGGCTGACGATTGTGAAGTTCAGGGAGCATCATTTGACGTCGTAGATCTGAATATGGATGAGCTGGAGTACCTGATATCAGGTGAGCCTGCGGTGCTTTCAGGTGTTGAGAACACTGGGGATGTAAAGCTGTACAGATTTGATATTGCGTCAGATGGAGTGGTATCCCTTCAGAGACAGGGCTTTGAGCTTAAGGGTATATATACCATTGAGGATGATGGCAGCTTTTCAGATACATATAGCAGTGGAGATGCTTTCTCTCTGAAAAAGGGAAGCTATATTATAGCACTCTATGCGAGAGAGAAAGATGATCAGATAACATTTACATATCACGATTCGTATGTGACAGGTAATGGAAAAATAACACCGGGTCAGAAGACAACAGCGGATATAAGCTATGACGGAGAGGGCATCGAGTATGAATTTATCCCAACGGAGACCGGAGAGTACAGATTTACGGTGGACTGCGGAGATAATACAGTATACACCAGAATCTATGCTGATGGGGTTCTGGAAAAGACATACTCACGGAACGGCGGACAACTCATTATAGACAGGACATTTGAGGCGAACCGCAGTTATACATTCAGGATCAGCCTTGCGTCGCAGCAGACAGGAAGCGTGACGATCACTCCTGAGAAGGTGGAGGCAGAGGTAGAGAACGAGTACGATATCTCCGCTGTGAGCATATCAGGATGCAAGGTGAAGAAGACAGAGGACGGATACAGTGTAACCGGAGATATAGAGATAACATATGCAAATAATGAGAGTCAGAAGACACCATTTGTCAGCGGAAGATGGACAGATGCATATGGAAATACCCTTCAGGGAATCATGTCTGTTGTGGAAAATGACACATACACAGATGTGACCCTGGATCTCAGATATAAGAATACGGGTTCATCAGAGTGGATATATGCTGAGTCAAAGACCCAGAAGTTTGGGGCTGGAGATGACGAGGGATGGATCATAACCAAGACTCCGACATGTACTGAGAACGGAGAGAAGACAAGGTACATTGAGGATGAGGATATATATGAGACCGAGGTGATCCCTGCTACAGGACACAGCTTCACAAAGTATGAGTCAGATGGAAATGCCACATGTTCGCAGAAGGGAACCAAGACGGCAAAGTGTGACAATAACTGCGGAGAAAAGGATACTATCATAGATGATGAGACCACAGTTCCTCACGATTATCAGACGGTGTGGACGGTTAAGAAAAAGGCATCACAGACCCGTGACGGATATAAGGTGCATTTGTGCAAAAACTGCAAGTCAGCCAGCAAGGAAACTCAGAGTATATACAGGATAAAGAGTATCAGGCTTGCATACAGCGCTGTTGAGTATGATGGTACAGCTAAGAAGCCTGCGGTAGAGGTCAAAGACTCAAAGGGCAGAAAGGTTGCCGCAGGAAATTACAGCGTTTCATATTCAAATAACAAGAATATCGGCAAGGCCAAAGTTGTCATCAAATTCAAGGGTGACTATGAAGGGGAGAAGACACTCACATTTGACATCAAGATGGGTGTGAGAAAAGTTGAGTCCATTGACAACACAGCAAATGGAATAAAGTTGAGCTGGAAGAAGTATAAAGCGGCATCGGGATATGTTGTTTACAGAGGAGTAAATGGAAAAGCATATACGATAGCAGGTGTTGTTCAGAATCCGGAGACAACATCGTTCGTGGACGTCACAGCTAAAAATGTGGGTGTAAAGTATACATATAAGATAAGAACTTATAAGACATTTGGCGATGTGACATACAATTCGGCATTTGGCGGCGAGAAGACAGGAAGTTATGTACCTGCCGTGAAGCTGAAGAAATTCACAAGTGCATCGGCCGGAACAGCCAAGGTTACATATAATAAGGCAGCCAAGGCCACCGGATATCAGATACAGTATGCAGACAATGCATCGTTTAAATCTGCAAAGACGGCCAATGTAAACGGAGGTTCAGTTACAAGTAAGACCATCAAACGACTTACTAAGGGCAAGAGATATTATGTCAGAGTACGAAGCTTTAAGAAGATTGATGGTAAGGTTTACTATTCCGCATGGAGTGGAAAGAAATCGGTTGTAATAAAGAAGAGATAATATCAAAAGAAATAGAAGAATCCGCCATGGATACAATCTGTATCCGTGGCGGATTGTTTTTTATTCTGTGTGTTTATCATCATAACGCCTTTTATTACATAATAGCGAAAGAAAACAGGTAATAAAGTGTAAAAATTGAGGTAATGTGATGTTTTTGGTTGGACATGGCAGACATAAAATGCTACCATGATTCTATGGGAACATTATTGTTCCAGAGCAGCAAAAGGGATGAGCAGAATAAGGAGAGAAAGATGGACGAGAATAACGTAAATGGATTTAATGATATGGACGACGATGAGGACGAGGGAACTACTGTCCTCACGACTCCGGGAGTGAGCGCATTTTCTCCGGTGCAGAACAGTGCACAAGGGCAGCCGAACCCGGGTCAGCCACAGCAGAATCAGCAGCCGGGTGGATTTGGACAGCCGATGGGCGGACAGTATGGAGGATTTGGACAGCCACAGTATGGTCAGCC
>ULTN01039610.1_pt1 | contig 11377 bp, 9 predicted proteins | sample 1957681 | NCBI WGS metagenome assembly ULTN01 (sample SAMEA4835736, study PRJEB28245) | human gut metagenome | biome: gut microbiome; material: fecal sample | place: Denmark | collected 2008
GCATCCGAAGTTCCACAGGAACTTCTAATACGAATTCATCAAAATTTATTATGCCATAATTAAATTGTAACGCATTTTTCAATTTCCTGGCATTTCATAAGCTTTTTTGCATAATTCATTCTAATCCATCAAGTTCACCTCTGATAGCAAACAGTACCTGTATTCCTACCCTAAAATATATTATACTACATTTGAATGTTCTTTGAAAAGGTCTAATTCATTTTTATCCTAAGTTGCTCAACTCTCATATTCCAAATCTCTCTTGGTATATGACTTTTCTTCCATACTTTGGTGCAAATACAATATGCTACTTACATTCTCACCTTGTATATGCCAAACTATTCTTAGGATACCTCCTTTGTTTTCGTGCAGTTGGCGAATCTGCATTTATTATAACATTGAAGGTTTTTACTTGAAGCTGAAGCCATTTGGGAACACACCTGCATAGCAGGTGGTTTATTTTTATTGCTAATACAATTCAAAATGCACCCGTTTCCGGGTGCATCCTCTCATCTACTGTTGTTCAGGATACAACTCATCCAACACTTGATCCAACGTTCCTTCCTTTGCATAAGGCAAAGCGTCCAACTGTCTGAAATTATGCTTGATATCCTTCGTACCCTCATCAAAGCCCAATACAGATAATGCTTTGCTTTTTACCACGCGTTATTCAGACGAACTATATTTCCCAATATAGTTGCTCACTTGCCACCAAAAAATCCCTACAAAGCCCATAACCACAGACTTTGTAGGGATTTCTTTACTATTCAAACTCCTCTTTACCAAGTTGTTATGTAGTGCTTTTTGTTGGTTTTTATGGCAGAAATCAAGAGGTTTTGTATCGTTTCTACCTGTTACGTGGATTTTTAGGGGATTGTATTGTCATTTTGTTGTCACTGCATTTTTCTTCTTTCCCTCTTTTGCTCGACTCATTTTTATACATTTTATCGCTGCTTTGAATACCTCACCACTTGATTTTACCAAATCAATTGGAACTGCGTTACCAATTTGTAATGCAGAATCTGTCAAAGAATTACTAAAAACAAAATCATCAGGAAATGTTTGCAACCTGGCAGCCTCACGTATTGATATTGCTCTATCCTGACTATAATGACCATATCTTCCCTTCGAATAGCACAAGCATCCACCTGTAATTGTTGGTGATGGTTTATCCGGATCCATTATACCATATACATCTCCATGTCCCGAAAACACATTTCCATCTTTATCCTTCTTTTTATGACAATCCAAAATAAGTGATTTTGGCAATCCATTTCTTGAACCACCATTCGCCCTAATTGCTTTTATTCTTTTCAGATTTATGTCGGATAATCCTGCACACTTATGATTATGTATCTTTCCAGTCTCATCCACATATTCTTCTCCAGCTTTTAATGCAGGCAAATCACCAATTGCATCCCTGACAGTCTTCCACTTTTTCAACCCATTACTGCCCTTTTTATCATAAGTAGCTTTAGGTAAATCAAATGAGAATCCAATTATTTTTAACTCCTCATTAATATCATTTCTAACAGCATGTAGAACAAATCTTTTTCTAACTTGCGGCACACCATAATCTGCCGCATTTAATACATCTTCTTTAACATAATAATTTTTTTTTAATCTTTGCATAAATTCATTTAATATTGCCACATTAAAATCCGATTTTATTCCTGGAACATTTTCCATCAAAATAAACGGTGGCAAGATTTCTTCAATAAGACGTAAAAACTCAAATAACAATTTCTTGCGTTCCTCATCAGTTTTGTTTTTGTTAAGAGGATTTTGTCTTGAAAAATTCTGGCAAGGTGGACACCCTGCAAATAAATAAATATCATCTTTTTTTATTTTTGCAGCTTTCAATATTTTATCACCACTCAAATTACAAACGTCCTCATTTAACACATTTACTCTATTTAAGGGTTCATAATTCAAGTATGTATCTACCGCATGCTTTTCAATTTCCACTGCTGACTTTATTTTAAATCCCGCTAAAGAAAGTCCACAGGAAACGCCACCGCATCCAGAAAAAATATCTATTGCTTCATACTTTATTCTCATATCTACAACTCACCATCTTCCTCTTCAAATGCGGCAATAACTCGTTCTCCTACAGGAGTATTAATAACTGGAGGTAGCTCTTTTCGCTTAAACTCCTCTCTTTCCTGCCTACACAGAGCCCGATAGTCACATTTTGCACAATTTGCAGAACACGCTCTCATCGGGAAATCTTCCTGCAAAATACCTTTTACTGCCCATTCAATCGCACCAATTGCATTCTTAACTGATAATTCATCAACTGGAACTTTCACTCTATTATTATCCTTTAATGTATGGACATATCCTGTCTCCGCATTCTCTCCTATTACTTCTTTTGCAGCTCTTGAATACAGTTGCACTTGAAGCGACATTTCTCGCCAATCAAATTCTTCCAATTTATCTGACATTTCCATTGACTTAAAATCGATTACTTCTGCTGCATCAATGTTTTGAGCTTCATCCTCTTTCAACAACAAATCAATAGAACCTGTAATCAACGCCTCATCTACCAGCAATTCAAATCGTGCCTCATCTTGGCGAATCCTACAAAAATCGTCTGAATATGTATTCACATACTTTTTCATAATTTCATGAACAAGCATCTTAGCTCGTTCATAAGAACCCGGTCTATTTACCGGATCATTACTTGGAAATACGTGCTTAAGCATAAATGTATCTTCAACCATATCAAAGATTTCTTTCTCTGTCGGAATTCTATCCTTATATTTCTGGTGCAATCTTTCCAATATTGTATGTGTAGTTTGTCCAAATCCAAACAATTCAGGAACTGCCGCATTATACCCATATATATTCTGCAATTTATACATGAATGGACATTTAAGATATGATTTAACTGACGAAAAATCTGTTGGCAGTTCATTGTCATCAAATCTTGGGATAGGTTCAATCTTATCAGCTAACTCATCTATAGTCATATCTTTTCTCATATTAGGGTGATTCAATTCTGCGGTAAAAACAGATGGTTTCTTCTTGTTTTTTAATCCAGGATGAATTTCACTTCCTGTCAAATACAGCAAACGTTCTGCTCTAGTAATAGCTGTATAAAACAACCTGGCTTCATCCTCTAGTCTATTGCCATATGCACCTCTATCTATTGCATTTCCCATCAATTCTTCTGGCAAAATTCCACTGTACTGTCCTTTTTTACCAGGAAAACGTTGATTAACCAAATCCACCACAAACACAACAGGATATTCAAGTCCTTTAACTTTATGTATGGTAGATACATTAACCGCATCAACCTTTGAAATGTAGTCTACAGAATCTAATTCATAATTCTGCGCTATATTCTGCAGAAAGTTAAGCATTTCTCTATATCTCCATTCAGAATCGATACTTACATATGTTTGTTCCACATCCTTAATTATATCACTAAATAATCCCAAATCTCTTAAAGCTGTTTCATCTCCAACCATTCGTAAATTAAGCGCATCGACTAGCTGATGCAAAAAATTCTGCGGGTATACTTTTCTTCTTGCCGATGTTGCTGGTGTATATATGTTCGAATACCATTCCTGCAAAACATTAAAGTACTTATTCTTATCCGCATCTGGAAAAATAGGCAAGACTGATTCCACAAAGCATTTCTCCGCATCAGTTCGATTTACTCCCGTTCCATCTCTCAGTAACTCCATTATTTCCAATATACATTGTGCATATGGTCTATCAAAAATTCCGCCTTCTCCAGAAGTTTTCACAGGTATATCCAGTTCCCTCATTGCATTTACAAACTGAACATCCTTATTCTCGTCTTTTTGTGAGCGAATGCTCCTAATAAGTACTGCAAAATCACTATAAGTAAGTCCTCTTCTGCTTTTTTCTGTTCCATCCGAATTATATTCAATATATGTTGTGCCAATTAGTGACTTAATTCGCTGCGCAACCCATTTAGCTTCATCTTCCCTGGTCTGAAACCACAAGTTCCGCAAATCCTGAATATTACCATTCTGATGGTATTTTATCTCTTTAGGTAATCTTTCAAACGGAATTGTTTTTTGAACAAAACCATTTGCAGTCTCTACTATGGCTTTTGTACTTCTAAAATTGACCAACAACTTATGTATTTTAACATCTTTATATCTATCCTTAAAAGTCAAAATATTCTGTACATTTGCACCTCTCCAGCCATATATTGACTGATCATCATCCCCCACCACAAATAACATATCTAAAAATTCAGATAGTGTTTTTATAAACTCTTCCTGAATAGGATTAATATCTTGATATTCATCAACAAAAAGATACTTAAACTTCTCAATATATGAACCTTCCTTTTTTTCTATCTTTTTTAATTCCTGAACTGCAAGATATATTGCAAAAGAAAAATCCATGTAACCATCTGCACTCATTGAATCAGAAAGACATGACAGACTATTAAACAATTCCGTATCATATTTCTCAATGTCTTTCAGATCTATATTTTCATTATGCATTGTTTGCCATGCATCTGTAAATTCTTTGATTCGATTAAAATAGCCCTTTCCATTCTTCAATCCCAACTTATACTGTCTCGACATTACATATAACACCAAACGGTTCTGATCCAAAATATCAAACTGGCGATACTTTGCGTTAATGTCTCCAAGCAGTTTCTGGCAAAACGCATCTAATGTTCCAATAAACATAGCACCTACAATATTTTCAGATAATCCAAACTTTCGCAATGCTTCCGCAACTCTACGTTTGATAGATTCTGCTGCTTTTTCTGTAAATGTAAACGCAATAATACTTTCTGGTTCCTCACCCCGGGATATCAAATACGCTATTTTGTATGCCAAAGTTCTTGATTTCCCGGAACCTGCGCAAGCCAGACATAATATGTTTCTTGAATCGTCAATTACCGCCGCATACTGTTCATCTGTTAAATTTGAATGTAAAATTTCTTCTGTAGTCATAAGTTATTTTCTCCCTTCTCCACTGCTTATTACTTCTACACATCATTGCTATCATACATAACCATATCAAAAATTGTCTCTTCCACAACCTTAACACACTCATCCGTATGTTTCTTTATATCTTCACCCCAGAACCGGATTACTGTCCAGCCTTCAAAGTCCAATTTCTTATTTATCTCATCATCCCGCTCTATGTTACGGGAAATTTTATTAATCCAGAACTCACTATTATTGCTCTTCTCCAGTCTCTTTTTTAAGGTATCCCAGTCCCTTCCATGAAAGAATTCTCCATCACAGAAAATGGCAATCTTATACTTTGTCAATACAATATCCGGACTGCCTGGCAATTTTTTATAATTCTTACGATACCGGTATCCTTTGCTCCATAAAGCCTTTCTCAATATAACTTCTATTTTGGTATCCTTTCCATGAATATTTTTCATATTCTTATGCCGCTGTTCTTTTGTTAAAACATCCGCCACAAAATCACCTCAACAATCAGTTTTCAATCAATTTTGCCAATTTTTCTATCTCTTTCATTTCTTGTCTGACATTTATGCTCATAAGAGTCTTTACATCAAGAAGAACACCCTGAATTTTATGATATTCTTCAGTATTATCTTTCCAGTTACTTACTGCTTGACCAACTTTGAGCATATTTGCATTATTCGGATATTTACTTTTTAATGAATCAAAAGGCATAAGAAAAGCATTATATACTTTCATATTTTCTCCATGCTTTTTCTTAAATTTATCCTCATTTGCTATATATTCACCATATGTAATCTGCTTATTTATTGATGTGGATTCTGGCAGATCCCAGGTCTTTCCTGTTACCCCATATTTATAATATTTTGCATCAAGTACATATACATCTGTTCCATACAACATAACCGTATCTGGTTCAAGTGAAGCATTATCATATTTACTTCCATTAACATACCATGTTGTTTTAGGAAAATAATCTGCTTTATTCTCAATGCCAAATACCTTATCAATCATTTTCTCCCATATATATTCAAAACGATACGTTCCATATCTGTAGTTTTTATCAGAATCTTTATCTCCTTCAAAATCAATAATTGCAAGCATATGCCGGAATAGCATCCTGTTTTTATCATTAAAAGTATTGGCAATTTTATCTTTAAGAACAGAACGGAATAACCTTTCCTGTTTAACAATTACTGGTTTCTTCGGCATCATTTCCGTATAGAGCCAGCCTATCCGTTCAAAGCTTTCATATACACAATACTCATGTATTAATGTAATCAGTTCATTCTCTTTTACACTATTCTTCTTTGTAACGAAATCAAGATAAAACACGTCCATATCCTGTACATATGGTTTCTGGGTTTTTATTGTCCTGTTCCAATTAATCTTTCCCGATTTAGCAACTTTATATAAAACTTCCTGCTCCTTATAATAACCTCGTACAAAAAAATCCTTTATAAGATACATATATGACTGCAATGGAAATTCTACTTCATCAAAAGCATTACCTTGCTTAAGAATTTCTGACTCTTTTCGTTCAGTGTTAGCTGAAAGTGTTGTAAGTAAGAGCATTATATCCTTGCGAAGCTCATTGTCATCTTCAGATATATGATATCCAAGCGGAAAATTGATACTTATGTCACCATCATTACATCTTAACCCTACAAATGTATCCATTTCGCGATTAGAATTCACTCTGCATTTTCTTCGAATATCAACTTTCCTCAAAAAATCACCACCTAGTTTTCATTATTATCTGTATTCTTTTGTTGCATTTTTGAAAGCATTTTCTCATAAACGCTCATTCTCAATACCGCTGCCAGTTTATCTGATGTTGCAGTCTCATATGTAATAACCACATCTTCAAGAGACTTACAATTTTCATTAAATATAGCTGTCTTGTCCATTTTAAAAGCATCATCCCATAAATATTTAAGTACCTTTTCAGAAAATCTGCCCGCCTCCAGCTCTTTCTTTCTGGCAAAATATGTTCCAAGCCGCTTATCCTCAGAGCTTGCCATATCAACATTGATATCAATGACCATATCATTGATTACTGTAGCAAATGCTCCCCAGCTTACTTTTGTACCCGCAATTATATCTTTTGAATGTTCAGACTTATCAAAATTATTCTCTATCTGTCTCATATTCCACCTACGCTGAAAAGCAGTGTCCAATGTAAATACATTCTGATCTGCTGTATTCATCGTAGCCAGAACATACATATTTGATGGTATTCTTACCTGATGTTTTTCATCCCCGTAGACTTCCTTTGCAACCTCATAATTTGAAATTCCATATTCACTTTCGCCCACTTCTTCAAGAGGAAAATCCTCTTCATCTTTTCTGTCAAGCAACTGGAATACCTCTCCAAATATTGCAGGAGCATTACCTCTGTTTAATTCTTCTATGACAAGATAATAGTAGCTACCCGGATCATTTTGTGCCTTCTTAAGCAACTTAGTATATGGTCCAGGAGTAAATACATATTTCAGCTTATCATTACCATCTCTATCCTTTTCCACTCTCGGTAATATTTGTCCCACAAAATCTGAATATGTATAATCTGGATGAAAGACCACTCTCTCCATGTATTTTTCATCATCACAATATTTTGTCTTTATTTCATGACTTTTTCCAGCACCTGGAACACCATAAAGAAGAATATTTTCTGCTCCTGTTTTACGCTTAACAGATTCTTTATTTTCTTCCAGTACATTATCACCACCAGAAATAGAGATTCCGTATGTATTTTTATTGAGACACCTATATATATTCAAAGCCTTCTGTAATTCTGTGGAGTATGATTCATTCAATCCTGCTGCCTTGATAATATCTGCTGCCTTGAATTCATTTCCGATTATATTTTTGCCATATTTTATTCCAAAAATATGTATAGATGCTACCTGCATTTTATCTTCCGCATTACCATACATTTCTTTAAGAATATTACCTAATTGTTGCAACGAGTATTCGTTATAACAAATTTCTGCATTATCAATATATGTGTTCCGCACCATATCATGATACGGACGATTATCATACAATCTAAAATATTCATCCATATACTCTGATGTAAACGCACCATCTTTATCCTTGCAACTAATAAAAGTTGTATTAAAGTATTTATCTTGATCTATCCGGATACAACAAGGTTCAAAATATCCATCTTTTCCCTTTCCTACCGGATATTTTCTCATACTTAAACTAGCAGTAATATCATCTAAGCTAACCCTTAATTCTATTGACGCAATCCAATCATACCCATCTGGAGAAAGTCCTATACCATCCCCAAACACCAGCACAAGCCAAAATATTTTTTTATCTTTACTTTTTGCCTTTTCAAATGCAGCCTTTAATCTCTCTATATAACCAGAATTGCTCTGGTTTATGTCGCGAATAACACAATCATTTCCCGAACTATGAAATGTAGCATTATTACTTGAAAAGAAATACCACATTATATCGCCTTCTGGATTTTCCTTTTGTCTCACTTCATATAATCCTTTAATAGTTTCATCAGGCTGCACGAAATAAAATTTACTTAATACTGTTTCAACTTTAATTCCCAAATTAGCCACTCTATTACCTTCTTTCCATATGTTCTTTTATCACATGTGCTATCGCTCTTCCCAGAAGTGGAGGAACAGAATTTCCTATCTGCATATAAGTCTTCGTATATGCACCTCTGAAAAAATAATCATCAGGATAAGACTGTACCCTTGCTGCTTCCCTTGGTGTGAGTCCTCTTGCCTGTGTTGGATGAATATACATATTACAATCGAACTTCATATGTGCAGTTATTGTTTTGCAAACCTTATCATTTTCCAGTTTAAAATACTTATCTTTAAAAATATCATTTCTTCTGGCATATGGCATAATATCTGCAATTTTAGGATCATCTGAACGATCTCCCGGCTCCATACGACCATAAATTTCTATATCACGGTCGTTATTATATCTTGCCTTATGGTTTAGTACTACGTTGATCGTTCTGTTCTGATTAATATATGAAATATAATTATTGATTTCTATACTATTATTTTTTTCTATTTTGTATCCACTTTCTACTGAACCACTTTCTGTAGCATTTTTCACTCTTGAAGCTTCCAGTTCCCTAAGTGCAAATAATGCATCTCCAAGGTTATGTTCTGGTATATTTTCACTAAGTGCAAATATCTCATTAAAAATCTGCTCATTATCTATTCCGAGGCAATTTCCTATATATATAAGTCTTTCCCTGTTCTGCGGAACCCCAAAATTCTTGGCATTCAATATATGGCATTCTACCGAATATCCAATGGCACAGAAATCTTCTTTCACCTGTTCAGCTACAGATAGCATTCCCTTAACATTTTCCATAACAAAAAATTTGGGATGTACCTTTTTAACTACTTCAACATAACTTTTATACAGATGATTTCTGGGATCATCTATCAGTCTCTGTCTGTTAGCCATGCTGAATCCCTGGCATGGCGGCCCGCCAACGACAATATCTACACTTCTACCAGCCAATAACTCATCAAGATTTTTCACCACATCTTTTATATCACCTAATACTATATGATCTCTTGGTGTCTCTGGATGATTATGCGCATATGTATCAACACAGCAATCCTGGATATCATTTGCCAGGTTTGTCACAAATCCTTCCTGTGTAAAACCTAATGACAATCCACCTGCCCCACAGAACAGATCAATCATCTTTAGTGAATCATCATTTACATTTTTTCTGGTGTTTTCAATATATGTATTACAGTATTTACTTACAGGACACTTATGGCATTCCTGTTCCTTTTCATTGCATATAAAAGCCAACTTTCTAAAAGCTTTCATAAGTTCTGAATCATTATCTACATCAGCCCTATACAACTCAGCTCTGTCATTAAGGAACTTCTCTGTTACAGGTTTTGTAACTCTTTCCAGGCAGACATCTATATGATTATTCTCCTTATCGTCCAATCCAGCATTTATAAAAGATATAAATTCGCCTTTATCATTTTTGTATTCCATATCAGTCTTCCCACTCTCCAAGATTCATTAATGTTGTCTTCACTGATTGAGCAACAGCTTTTGATACATTGACTGTAACTGCATTTCCAAACTGCTTATATGCCTGACTGTCAGAGACCGGGATTACAAATGAATCTTGAAATCCCTGTAATCTTGCACACTCACGCGGAGTAAGCCTTCTTACCCTTCCATTCTGAGTTACATAATTATCCTGACATGCCCTGTGCATCTTCGCCATGGTTGCACACAAAGGTCTTGCAATCTTCAGATCTATTTCTGATTTTGCCTTATATCCACCAGTTCCATCTGATAATATTGTAGGTAATATCCTATCCGACAGGAAATATTTATCATCAACTTCTGGTTCCAGTAAATCCTGCAATGTTTTATTAAGTTTTTTCTTTTTCGGAAATTCAAATCTTGCATTCTGATTATCAAAACATACAATATATGTCCTGTTTCGTGTCTGAGGCACTCCATAATCAGCTGAGTTTAATATATCGCAGAACACATTATAACCAAGCACATCATGTAATACCCTGTATATTTCTTTATATGTTTCTCCATTATTATGGGTTCTTAAAGAACGTACATTTTCAAGAATAATTGCGTTCGGTTTCTTTCCCTTTTTTATTTTATCATCCACAACTTCTGCTATTCTGAAAAATAATGTTCCTCTCGTATCTTCAAACCCTTTTTGCTGCCCCATCATACTAAATGGCTGGCATGGGAACCCACCTATCAGAATATCACAATCCGGAATTTCCTCTAGTGGAATTTCATTTATATCCCCCAGAACAATATGTTCTCCAAAATTAGCCTTATATGTCTGTACAGCATATTTGTCAAAATCATTTGCCCAGATAATATCATAACCTGTATCCGCAAATCCCTTATCAAGTCCTCCAAGCCCGCTGAAGAATGACACTACCTTCATCTATTCTTCCTCCTCAAGCTTATTATTCTTTATATAATCTCTGATCCATAATCCAATTTCCACAGAGGCAGTTTTCCCTTCATTACGCAATAATGTCATAAATTCATCTTTTACTGCCGGTTCAATCGATATTTCTATTTTTGCAGTCTTTATTCTTCCTGCCGGTCTTCCACAATTGCTTTTCTTTTTATTCGTCATTGCATTCTCCTCCGTTTAATATACATATTATATAATGTTTTTATCAGGGTGTAAATAGATTTTCTGAAAACCTCTGTATACACTCCCTTTTCCAGTTGCTATAATATATACGAATCTACAAAAAGGAGTATCTTCATATGTACAAACAAATTATTGATGTATTAAATCAATTTCTGAATTATATACACATTCCGGGGACACCGCTTAATCCAGATGTTTTTCAAGGAGTATTTGTAAAGAAACTTTCTAATCAGAATATTATAAAAGATAAGCGAAGAATTAA
>ULTN01071071.1_pt1 | contig 11374 bp, 16 predicted proteins | sample 1957681 | NCBI WGS metagenome assembly ULTN01 (sample SAMEA4835736, study PRJEB28245) | human gut metagenome | biome: gut microbiome; material: fecal sample | place: Denmark | collected 2008
CTCTAAATCATATTGATAAACGGGTTTTGCGTTGTGATTATCTTTTCCGGTTTTCTTAAACCATGTATTTACTTTCTTCATGGTTTCACGTTTATTATTAATTGCTTTTTGATAATTCAAATTTTGCTTTCTCGTACACCAACGTAAATTAGTTGCATCGTTATTGGCTCGGTTGCCGTCGATATGGTCTATTTCCGGCAAATTGTCCGGGTTCGGAATAAAAGCCGCCGCAACTAATCTATGAACGAAATATGTTTTGTTTTTACCATTATCTGATAGTATTACCCGCATATATCCGTTTTTACTAATAGATTGCTTTCGTATCGCACTTTTACCCGTTCCCCGATAATTTACAGACTTTATATTACCTTTGTCTGAAACTTCATAATTAGCGTTTATAAACTTCCAATTTTCCATCTTTTTTTTTGCAAAGATAATATTAAACCATAATACAACAAACTAATACGTTTCTTTTATTTTATTGTATGCCTCTTTATCCAATACCATAACTTTAGGATATTCGACAATACAACCTTTTGTATATACGAGATTATAGATACCCAATTGCCCCTTAACCGGAAATTCAATAACCCGGCGGGGGTTGCGCATCAACCACCCGTACCCCTTTGTTATTTTCGCCCTCTTTTCCTTTGGAATCCGGGTGTTTTCCCAATCCTCCGGCGTAAACTCTTTTATCGGCTTTACGTCGTACAACTCAACCAATCCCAAAGTAACGCCGCTTTCCATTCCCGGATAAACCGGGGACGCTGCGGAACATATCAGCACGTCGCCACGGTATGACGTGTTTTTGCTCCGAACTTCAATTGTCTTTTTCCCGTAAACAATACCGTTTTCGTCCTTGTACGCCTCCGTTACCAAATCATTTGCGTATGGCTGTTTTACGGTCAACGCACGCCAACGGTCGTGTTTTTCCGGGTTGTAATCCTTATTGCTGTACTGCATATTTACTTTTTATTTTCGGGTTCCTCGGTTTCGTCGTCGGGTTCCGGGTAATGGATAAATCCAATTTGCCGGACGTTTTGGATTGGCTCGTAAATGATAACGACAACATCGCCGTCCGTCCTTACTCCGACCAATCGGCAATCGGCGGGAACCTCAACCCGTATTTCACTTTTTATTGTTAAACAAATCCCAATTAACAGGGACACAATACCCCGGCAATTCTCCCCGGTCAATCCCCAGCGGATTAACAATACTATCTTTCCAATAGATACGGGGTTGTTCCGGGCGTCCCTCCCAATGTTCCGTAATTGTGTCGTAAATCAATCGTATTTCCCGTTTCGGATATTTGCCGCCGCTCTGCAACCCGATTTTATACAGGTCAACGAACGGATACGACAATTTGATTATCCCAATTGCCCGGTCGTACATTCCCGGCGGGATTGGCTCCACGCTTGCAAAGGTGCGGAACCCGTGGCGTTTTGCCCGTGCCAACACATTAACCCGCATCATATTTGGGTCGGCGTTCGGCTCCAATTCGTCGCAACCTGTCAACGTTGCGCCCAAAGCGATACGGGACACGTCCCAACCCTCGGACGCCTCGGCAAAATCAATGAAGCGGTTCAACCCCTCGGCGCATTTGCTCAATATCTTAACCGGGACGCCGTGGCGTTGGCATACGCCGACCGCTTGACGGGTCAACCGTTCCGTTTCCGGCAACAACGGGTCGGTCGTGAACGAAAAGAATAACCCCGTTTTCTGCAATTCCTCCTTATGCGCCAACAATTCGTTTTTGAAAATATCCAAAGCGTATGGATATTCCCGCAACGTCTTTTTCAACTCCGGGCGACTGCCTCCCAATACCTTTGCGCCACGACCTTTGCGCAAATAACAGTAAGTACAACCGTTGGAACAACCGCCAAAGAAATTGGCGGCGTTCTCGGCGTATTCCCCGGCTTTACCTTTTGGGCTGTAAATAACCCGTCCGTTTATCGCTCCCATATCGTCAACGGCTTAAAATGGTGAATCGTCGTTTCCGCCGGGGGCGGGTGCATCCGGCACGGGCGGCGGCGGTACTTGCGCCCCGGCTCCGGTCGCTTTCGGGGTCAACATTTCCATATCGGTTGCGACTATCTCGGTAACATACCGTTTGACGCCTTGCGCATCGTCATAACTCCGGGTTCTCAATTCGCCCTCAATATACAGTTTGTCGCCCTTTTTGACGTACCGATTGGCGACCTTTGCCAACCCGTTTTGCAATACGACGTTATGCCATTCGGTACGCTCCGGGATTTGCCGCCCGTCCTTTGTGGTATAACCTCGTTTCGTGGTTGCCAACGAAAAGGTCGCCACGCAACCCCCGTTGTCGAACTCCCTAAAATCCGGGGCTTTCCCGGTATGTCCCATCAAAATAACCTTGTTTACACTCATACAAAAAACGCTTTAATTATCCAAACAATGATACTATACAACGCCCACATATAAGACGCAACCGTTAACGTCACGAACGTGTATAACGCAATTTTATATCCGGTTTTTGATTTTATTTTCATGTCACTTGAATTTTACGCAATCCAACAAATATTGTTTCTTATTGTCCGACCATCCGGCGGCATGGTTTATCGCTTTTCGGTCGTCGTCGTGTACGAACTCACAAACCCAACCGCCGACGCTTGATTTTTGAACTAATCGAACCAATTTACCAACAATGAAAGAACGCAATTTGTAATAACCTGAATTTTCGCCAACAAACAAAACCCGTCTTTCTGCATTTATTTCGGGCAGATTTTCGATTTGCGGGCGTTTCTCCCTTTCCGGGTACCTTTGTACCCTTTTAAAATCATTTTGGATTGAACGGCGGGAAATTGCCCCGTAATCGGGTGTTCTTTGTTTCGTTCTCATAATTTATATTTTTCTTTTTCTTCTTCTGTCCAATCTTTTTTAGGTTTTAAAGCCATAGGGTGCGTTTCCCTATTATATCTTATTTTTGGGTTACAAAGACAATTTTTACATTGTTCACATTCTGACGGTTCCATAGAACCGTATTCTTTCGCATACTTGCAAAGAAAACAATCTTCATCCATTTGTTGAATTAAGCCTATTTGACTTACTATATTTCTTACACAAGCATCTAAATCAATAAAATCTGTATATCTTTCATCTTGTGTTTCTACCGTATATCTATCAACAAACCTTATTCCGCTGTTTCTTTCATCATCAATGTCTTTAATTCCATCGTCTTTCAATTTGCGTGATATATTTAGCTGTCTAAATTCCAAAATATCATTCAAAAAATCATTAAGCCATTTTTTAAAATCTTCCCACGTGTTCCATTCAAATATTTTGAATGTATCTTTTATACTCCCGTTACAATCGGGCGTTTCATCGCACCACTTATTAATTTTTTGAACTATTTTATTTATACCTTCCGGGTTATGATAAGGGTGCATTTGATATATAACACCTACTACTGAATTTATAATCAGTTTATTTGTAATTCTAACTTTGCTCATAATTTCAAAATTTGATACTCTTTCTTTAATAATTCTATAACCTTAACGTTTCCGGGATAAATGCGCATATTTTTACGGTCGCCATTTTCCCAACGGTTGTGCATTTCAAAACAAAGGATATTGATATTGCGGGGGTCGTGCGCCATTTCCGGGTGCGAACCCCTCGTTAGGATATGCGAACAATAAACGGCGGAATAACTCGACAACGGGCGCAATGTTTCCTCGCATTGGTGCGGCTTATGTTCCCAAATCCACCTAAAAAACCGTTCGTTTGCCTGTGGGATATTCCCACGACCAAAAACGCAATACCCGAACAATTCCCGTTGGATTTCGACACGCAACCGAATATCCATTGTAAACCGCTTGTAATCCAATAGGGGGCAAAACCCCCTATCGGTTACAAATTGGTATTCTTCCCGGTCTGTTAGCAATATCGGCTCCATTGCTTACATATCCGCCGTTTTGTCCTCCGGGTCGTCCTCGTTAGCCGGGTCGCCGACCTCCGGGAACAATCCGTCCTCCTTTTCCGGCTCTGCGACCAAACCCGGTGCTGGTTCGCCGTCAGCCCCGAACAATTCCAATTGCGCCTTTTTGCCTTTGAACAAAAATGCGTAAACCTCGTTTTCAATGTCCGCAACGATTGCTTCCAATTCCTCCTCAAAACCGAACGTTTCGGTATTGAATTTCAGACGGGGCGAATTTATCGCCGTCTTTTGGTTGTTGGATACCGTGAACAATCCCGTAAGGACAACCCCAACGTTATCGTCTTGACCGGAAAAGGACACGCCCCGAACCTCTATGTTTTTCAACATTTCGTCGGCAAAATCCCGTGATAACTCGCTTTGCTTTTTGGTTGCTTTGAAATCGGACGTTTCAACCATTGAAAGAAAGGACGTAATATTAAAAATCCGTCCCATGATTGGGCGCAAACGGTCGAAACAATCCCGCAAATCCGGGTGTATGTCCTTTGCACTTTCGACGTGGTATTTGTTCGTGTAACTCTCATTGCCGATTGTTTCGGTAACTTCATAATGCACGTCTAACCCGCCGTCCTTTAATGTCTTTACTTTCGACAATGCAAACGCCTTTTCACTTGGTATTAACATAACGTTTGCGGCTTTTTTTTCTTCGTTCATATTATAATATTATTTGTAGCCGGGAATCCGCCCGGTACGGTTTTAATCAAAATTCGTTTTCGTCCAACAATTCCCGTGTCTTACTATTCGACGGAACCGCCGGGCGTTCCGGTTCCGGGGTTGGTTCCGGGACGGGTTCCCCGGTTCCGATTGGTTCCGTTACCGGGTTGGGGTCGTGGAACTCAATATTGCGCCCGCCTTTGGGCTTTTCCGGCTCAAATTGGGCTTTGAGTTGTTCCGCCGGGTATTCCTTTTGCGCTAACTCAATAATCCCCAAATTAACCAATTCCGGGACGCAACGGCGCAACGCCCTTATGTCCTCTAATGCGTCATGCGCCGGGAATGTTTCGCCGGGGAATAACTTACTATATAATTCCTCTAATTTGGGATATTTTCCCGGTCGCCCGTTTGAATACAATGCGCCGACAAATTTAATAGTTTTCATCATTGTATCAATGCGCTTTCTCTTGTGCAATGCGTCCTCGGCTTTGGCGTCGTAATACTCTTTGCCGCAATAACGCAAAATGTTCGCTTTCAACATCGACGTATCGAAATAAATGTTGTGCGCACATACAAGCGGTGCGGCGGCGGCATCCGTCAAAAATTCGTCAATAACCTCGGCAAACGGTACACCCTCGGCAATTGCCCGTTCGGTCGTTATTCCGTGTATTGCGGTTGTTTCCGGCGGTATCTCGTAATTGTCCGGCTTAATTATAAAACTGCGTTCTTTGTCGCCGAACGCCCACGCCAATTGTACGACGTGCGGGAATTGGTTAAAATCCGCATCCCATTTCAAACCCTTTGCGGGTACTCCTGTTGTTTCGCAATCGAAAAAACAAATGTCTTTTAATTCAAATTTCATACTCTCGTTACTTTTTTATTCGTTAAATAATCGTTTTTGCCCGTCGTCGTTGGGCGTTTGCTCAACATATTTTGCCCGTGTAATCCAAACGCACCCGCAACGCAAACACTTTATCCGGCTGTAATGCTTTGGCGTGTATTCGTGGCGAATAATCCGCCAACCCGCCAACGGGTAATTCTTACGCTTTCCGTTACACTTGCAAAACATACCTTACAACGTTCGGGGGTCGTCAATATACGTGTTGTATTCCTCGGCGGCAATCTGTTTGAGTGTTTCGATATGCTCGATTAACTCGGCGTTCGACAATTCCGCCACGGTGCGCAATTCGTGGGAATATTTCCCGGTTTCCTCGTTGACCCGCTCGACGTACATAATTGGGGAAAACTCCCGCAACCTCCGTTCCGTTTGTTCCTCCGTAAGACGTTCGCCCGCCTCCCAAATGGCGTGTCGGAACGTGGGTACAACATAGTTGAAATAATAGCCTTTCAAAGCCTCGGACGAACCGGGCGACGCAACAATAAACCGGGCAATTATCCGGGAACCTTTCCAACCCTTGAAAAATTCGTTTAATTCGCCCATGTACATTGCCAACCCGCCGTTATTATTTATCGTCCCCGTTGCCGTTATTTCTCGCTTTCTCATCGTCGATTAACTTTTGCATTGTGATATTAAACGCTGTCATTCCAACCGCACGGATAAACGCCCGTTCGCTCGACGAATACCCGGTTGCGACCTTATCCAAAACTTTTGCGAAAAGAATAACGAAATTTCCCGGTTCCCAATGCCCGGTATTGTGCATACGGTCGATAACGTGCGCCCGCAACCTCGTATTATTCCGGGTCGCATCCTCACGGGCTTTCTCCCGGTCGTTCCAAAGGCTCGTTAATTGGCGTTTCACGTTCTCAAAAAACAACGGCATTTTCAACACGTCGGAAATACTCAAATCGGCAACCGGGGTCGGAACGGCGGCGGCGATTGCTTCGTTGGCTTTGGTTGCCCTTTTCGTCGCCTCGGTCAATTTCTTTGTTGCATCGGCAATCTCATTTATCCCGGCGGCGGTTCCTTTGTTGACCCCATACCCGAACAACGAAAAATCGCCTTTTGCCGGGTCGTCCGGGAACACCTCGGCGAAACGGTCGGTTATCTCAATGGCGGTGCGCAAATCCGGCGTCCGGCGTTTCGTCAATCCCAACCGGATTGCCTGTTTATGTACGTGGGTATCCAACGGGATAATCAAATTACGGGGGTCGCATACGTCCCACAATCCAAAGTCAACCGGGGAACCCTTGCGGCACATCCAACGCAAAAACAGACACAACCGTTTACAAGCGGATTGCGTTTCAAAATCCGGGATACCATTCACGGAACCGAACAAAGATTGCAGCGTTGCCAATGCGGTTTCCCCGTTCGTTTCGTGCGCTTTCTTTATTGCCGTCTCCATGTTTTCCGCCGACGTGTAAACATCATACAAACGGGCGCAAAGGTCGTGAAAATCGCCAAACGTAAACGTCCGGTACAAACAATCGGTACTCCCTTTGTATTGCTCCCATTCGGGGCGGTTCCCCCGCTCAACCGTATTGCCGACAATGTAATGATATGGTTCGCCCTTGAAAATTTCCCGGTCGATAAAATCCGCCTTTTTGATTATCTGTTTACGGTTTCCCCACGCAATCCACGCCGTAACAAAGGCGGATATTTCGATATTTACCCGGCTATCGTAACGGTGCGGGATTTGTACCGGGTCGGCGTTGATAAAATCGGCGGTTTCGTATTGTTCCGCCCAACGTTTCAAATTTTCGTTCAATGTATATGCCATTGTTTTTGCTATTAAGGGAGAACGGGAACCCGTCCCCCCGGTTAATTACTCCGTTTCGCTGTATTCCTCAATAATTAAATCGTCCTGTCCTCGCTTGACTTCCTCTATAAATCCTTGATACCCTTCTTTCCGGGCTAATTCGATAAGGGATTGCAGACGTTTTGCGCCCAAACTTTCGCCCCTCGCAATGCGGAATACCTTAACGGTCGGATTGCTTGCGATAATCAATTTTGCGGCAACCTCCATTATCTGACTATCCGACACTTTCCCGGCGACAAACGGCACACCGTTTAACTCCAACCCGTCGTCCGTGAACGTCAACCCGGCAATCGGCAATTCCGATTTCGCAATAAGGGTTTCCCGCTCTTTGAGCAAATCCGACAACTTTTTTTCGTGGGTTTGGGCGACCTTTTCTGCGGCGTCCTTTTGCTTTTTCTTCGTCAGATAGTCCACAACCAACGCATTTATTTTGTTGTGTTCCTCGGCTTGTTTGAGGCGTTCGGCTGTATCCAAATTCTCCGGGTTGTTTTCCTCGTACTTTGCCAACCATGCGGCGGCGTTGTTCTTACGGGTTTCGTAATCGGCTTTATCCGTTTGGATTTGCGCCAATGTTTCGTTGTATTTGTCGGCGGCGGCTTTCGCATCCGCTTTGCTCTTTTTCTTTGCCGCTTCCAATGCCTTTTTTGCCTCGGCAACAATCCGGTCGTATTCGGCTTGGGCTTCCGCCTCATACTTTATTGCGGCGTCAATCTCTGTATTCTTGGTTTCCTCGGCGGCTTTGATACGACCGGGGATTGCCTCCAATTGTTCCGTCCGGGTTTGCAATGCGGTACGCACGGTTTTCGCTTTCTCAATCAACCGGGCATTCTCGTTTTGTTCCTCCATTAAATCGGCAATGTCGATTTTCTCGGCATACGTTTTGACGTCGCCCGGTTTCAACTGCTTTTCGGCGGCGGCGCAAATGGTCGTGTACGTCTTGACCTCGGCGTTGGCGTCCTTTCTTTTCTCCTTAACGGTCATAACCTCGGCGTCAATCTCGGCAATACGTTTTTGCACATTCTCCGGCAACAATGCCCGGACGTATTGCACTTGCTTTCGGCGACCCTCGGCGGTTTCAGACCACCGGGAAAACTCCACGGCGTCAAAATCCGTATATCCGAAAACCTTTTGCAACATACTTACGTTATCCGACCGCATCCCGGTTGTTTTCTGTTTGATTGATAACGTACCACGGGGGTTGGCTTTGGTAAACCGCAATTCAACGTCGTATTCCTCGCCGTCGTCGCCGACAACCATTTTGGCAAACCCTTTGTCCTCGCCATTACGCAACACGGCGTCCCGGTTCCCGGTCAACAACGCCCCGATTGCCTTTAATAGCGTGGATTTTCCTAACTCATTGTCCCCGGTAATGAAATATACATTACCCTCAAAATCTGCGTTGAACTCCTTAATTACTTGGAAATTCGACAACTCTAATTTTTTGATAATCATTTTATCGCTCTTTTTATGCCGGGGTTGCCCCCGGCGGTTACTACTTATTTGTTTGTTAATATCATTCTTTGGTGTATCATGCTTTGCACCTTGTTAAGCGCATCCCGGTTGGCGTCAACCTCCGACCGGGTGCAATCGGCAATAAAGTTTTCCAAACGCTTATACAGGTCGTTCAACTCTTTTGCCGTCATTGCATGGCGAACGGCTCCCAATTCGTCCTTATCCATTTTTGCAAATTCGTTTAAGGGTTTCCAAATCGCAACGTTTGGGGTCGTCGGCGTTCTTTGTCGCATCAATTAACGGCATATCATTTGTTTTTGCCGTCCAACTTTTACCCGTAACGGGCGACGTGTAAGTTACTTTGTAATGTCCGTACCCGGCAAACTCAAACCGGAAATCGCTGATTGTTGTTTTCGCTCTCATTGCTTTTATTTTTTTAGCATTACCGGGAAAACGCCCGGTCGTTGTTATTTCATGCCACAAAAATACGGGGAATATTTTAATTACCAAAATTTTTTCTTTTTATTTTCGTGTTAGGGCAAAAAAATCCCGATACGGCGCAAGTCGTACCGGGATAAAATCAAAATAATTTCATTTGCGTATCTGTTAAGACGGCAATAACGCCGTCAACTTTTTGTTCCCATGCCGTCCGGGTTGCAATCTTTTCCGGCGTTGGGTTCCGTTCGCACCTCCGTTGGTTGTGGCGCATCTGTTTAACCATGTACGCCAATTCTTCCAACGTTATTTTCGCCGGATTTTCGATTTGCGGGCTTTTGTTTTCGTCTGCCATACTTTTACCCATTCAAACAAAATAATCGAAAAACGGGGCTTAAAATAAACGGTCGTGCATAGGGGCGGGCAAATTCTCCAAAACCCAACGGGGGTTGTTGTGCAAAATGTACCGTCCAAAGTGCATTATCATAAGGGCGTCGGCGTTCCACAACGTCGCCTTAACATCGGGGTAATAATCGGCGGCGGCTCGTTGGTATCGCTTTTTGCGCTCCGGCTTTTCCTCTCCCTTAACCCGCAATTTCAATTCATTTTGCCATTTTTGGGGGTGTACCAAAACAAACGGTACGTCGCACATGGCAATTATCGCTTTCAGTTTCTCGAACTCGGATAACAGTTTTTGAACCCGGAACGCCTTACCGGGGTTGTCGTTCACGTCGTCCGGGCGCAATTGAACCTTTTCGACGAATACCAACGGGCGGCAAATACTTTTCATATAATTAAACCATTGCCGCAACTCCATAAGGTCGCCCGGCATTTTTATTACCTCGGTTTTATGGTTCGGACGCCAAACGGCAATCCCCCCGGTTTTTCCGGGGTCAATCCCAATAATACAATCAATCGTTATTTTGTTCATTTCCAAAAATCTAAATAGTTATCAATCTGTAATTCGTCGGCAATCATTCGGTCAAACGTCCGGGCAATCTCTTTGTCCCTCGCTATCTCATACGCCGTAAAATCCAACTCCGGGGCGTCGGTTCCCTTACGTTGGACGTGGTACGCCTCGTACTTGTTGACGAACCCACGGGCGACACGTTGCATATATCGGGCAAATGCTTGTTTGCGGTCGTCTTCGGTTCCGGCAACCTCATTGGCAAAACCCAACTTTCGCAACCAATCATAAATTAACATTCCGTCAGTAATCCCCAACACAAACCGCCCGGTATATTTGTATTGCAAAAATACCTCCCTACATCGGGCGACGGCTTGATTGTGGTAATACCGTTTTTCCTCCGGTGTCAATTCCTTTTTCGGCTCCGGCAATGCCTTATACGCTTTATGTATAACCCCGTTTTGTTTCCGGCGGTATGCGTTCAATATCTTTGCGAAATAATCGGCGTTAAACTGTTGGTAATGCTTTTTGTCCGGATTGCCTTGGCTGTCTTTCGGCAAATAGTCGTCCAATTCCCCGGTTGTCGCCAACTCAAATGCCAACTTAATATCCGCCAATGTCATTTGCGAATAGTATTTTTTGAGTATATCCAACAACCGGGTACAAATGTACGACCAATCTTCCGGATTGGTCGGGATTATATACCCGACGTCCATTGCAATAAACCGGAACATTTGCGCCGTCTTGCTTACCAAAACGCCATCTTCCATTTCTGAAATTTGGGTTTTTGTTGACGCCGCAAAAATGTATTTTTCAACCGGGTTTAATGCTTTTGCAATATCCGGCAATTGAACCATTTGGCGGCGTATCTCAATAGCTTTTGTTCCGGGCTGTGGGTTATATATCGCCAAATCCACATTTTGAACATTTATTTTTTCCGGTAAATTTCCCATAATCAATAATCATCGTTTAAAAATTCCATTGCGCTTGCAACATCAATTTTTTGTTTTCCCTGCTGATATTGTGGTTTCAAATGCAATTTTCCTTTTTCTTTGTCCCCACGTATAAAATTTCTCGTTTGTGCAATCCAATCTTTTTGCATCCTGCCTTTGCTTGCGCTCCAATCGGCGACGGAATGATAATAATATAAAATATCTATTTGCTCAAATTCCGGTTTGTCAAAGCATTTTTCAAAATCTTCAAACTTTGCGAATCGGCTGTTTGCAAACAAACATTTACGGGGTTCTGTTGTTC
>ULTN01010139.1_pt1 | contig 11341 bp, 6 predicted proteins | sample 1957681 | NCBI WGS metagenome assembly ULTN01 (sample SAMEA4835736, study PRJEB28245) | human gut metagenome | biome: gut microbiome; material: fecal sample | place: Denmark | collected 2008
GATTGGTTTTCTCACAGGCTTCCTTGAATAAACTTTTTGCAATTTCAAGCACGCTTGCATATTGTTGTTCTCCATCGGCTATTTCATTAAAGATATTCCAATAATCAGGCCTTCCATCTGGACCAACAGCAGTTTCATCATTGCTGATTACAACATCTCCCGGTCTATAAAATTCCTTGTAAAAATCGCCTTTGGTATCAAAAATTATCATCACATCATCTTGTGTTAATGATTCATTAAGCTGACCCAACATTTGAAAGAATGCATTTGTCTTTCCAGTTCCTATTCCCCCAATCAGCATTAAGTGTCTGCTCAGTACACTTTTTGAAATAGGTATGTTTCTATGAATTCCCTGATTATCCTTTCCCTTAAAATACATAACTGGTGATGAGTCACTAATCTCCGGCGCACTTTGCTTTAATTCATTTCCGAACAGAACTGAATCTCTCTGATTTCTTTCTACCTTTGAAGTAACATTTTTCTCAGAGGGTTCATTTTCTCTATTCGCAGATGGTTGTTGTTGAACATTCTGATGCGGCTGACTCATATTTGTATTCGGTCGTCCTAATCGACTTCCTCCTAATATTGCCATACACTTTTCTCCTTATGTATTACTCGTTCTACATTCCCATTCCATCAGACTGCGATGGTGTAGAAGGCGCTTGTGCCTCACTTGATCCCGCAGCTCCGGAATCACTTGGCATTCCTTCAGATGCACCAGCTGCCATTTGTCCGCTGCCTTGATCTTCGCCAGAATTAGTTGGCATTCCTTCAGATGTATTTCCATCCTCTCCTCCGTTTTCTCGATCTCCTCCTGATTCATTCGGCATTCCTTCAGATGTATCTGCTTTCTGCCCGCCTGCCTCTGGGGATTCTTCTGATTCCGTTGGCATTTTTTCTGAAGCGTTTCCTTCCCATTCTCCATTACTTTGGTCTTCGCCTGACTTAGTGGACATTCCTTCAGACATATTTTCTCCTTGTCCAGCGGTTTCTTGAGCGTTTTCTGAGTCATTTGGCATTCCCTGAGCGGCATTTTCTCCGTATTCTCCGTTTTTCACATTGTTATCAGAATTTTCTTGATCGTTATCTTCTGTTCCTTTTGTAGCGCTATTCTGATTATTTTCTGTTTCATTTTCTTCTGTTGGACTTTGGCTTTCTCCTGTTGTGTTTTGATTCTCCTCTTCTTTATCTCCTTTCGCAGTGTTGAGTGCATTGCTTGCATCGTCCTCTCCACTTTCTTCTGGAACATTCTGCCCTTCTTCCATCGCGTTTTGGCTTTCTCCTGTTTCACCTTCTTGCCCAACGTTTGAATCGACGGATTCTCCACTTTCCTGGGTTGGATTCTGACTTTCTACTCCTTCACTTTCCTCTGCATCGTTTTGATCCCCAGGTTGCTCAGTTGTTTCTCCGCTGTTCTGACTTTCTACGTCTTCATTGCCAGTAAAATCTGGATTTTCTCTTTCAACTCCTACAGTCTGATTCGGGGCATCTCCCTCCGCTTCCAAATCTGTACCCTTCTGTGAATCAGCTTCTTCGCCATCTTCTCTTTCGTTCGCGTTTTCTTCTGGAGCATTCTGCCCTTCTTCCATCTCGTTTTGGCTTTCTCCTGTTTCACCTTCTTGGTCAACAGCTGAATCGGCAGACTCTCCATTTTCCTCGGTTGGATTCTGGTTTTCTACTTCTCCACTTTTCTCTACATCGTTTTGATCCCTAGGTTGCTCAGTTGCTTCTCCGCTGTTCTGACTTTCTGCTTCTTCATTACCAGCAGAATCTGGATTTTCTCTTTCAACTCCTGCAGTCTGATTCGGGGCATCTCCCTCTTCTTTCAAATCTGTACCCTTCTGTGAATCAGATTCTTCGCCATCTTCTCTTTCGTTCGAAGCAACGTTCTCTCCATTTTCTTCTGAAGCATTCTGCCCTTCTTCCATCTCGTTTTGGCTTTCTCCTGTTTCACCTTCTTGCCCAACGTTTGAATCGGCGGATTCTCCACTTTTCTCGGTTGGATTCTGGTTTTCTACTTCTCCACTTTCCTCGGTATTGTTTTGCTCCTCAGATTGCTCGGTTACTTCACTCTTGTTCTGACTTTCTACGTCTTCATTGCCAGTAGAATCTGGATTTTCTCCTTCGCCTCCTACAGCCTGATTCTGGTCATCCCTCACTTCTTCCGAACCTGTACCGTTCTGTGAATTAGCTTCTTCGCTCTCTTCTCTTACGTTCGGATCAACGTCCTCTCCGTTTTCTTCTGAAGCATTCTGGCCTTCTTCCATCGCGTTTTGGCTTTCTTCTGTTTCACCTTCTTGGCCAATGGTTGAATCTGCAGACTCTCCACTTTCCTTGGCTGGACTCCGACTTTCTACTGCTTCACCTTCTTCTGTATTGTTTTGATTTCCAGACTCCGCGTTACTCTGACTTTCTGCATTTTTCTCTCTGGTATTATCTTGTGCCTCTCCTTCACTTCCTACCGTATGTTCCTGATCTTTTTCCGTTCGTGTATTATTCTGTGAATCAACTTCTCCACCCTTCTCACTAGCGCTCGAATCGACATTTTCCCCACTTTCTGCTGGAGCATTCTGACCTTCTTCCATCGCATTTTGACTTTCTCCTATTTCGTCTTCTCGGTCAATGCTTGAATCTGTGACCCCTCCACTTTCCTCCATACTATTTTTTTCATCTAGTTCAGAAGATTTCTGATCAGTTTTCTCCTTATCTTGATCCATTGTCTGTTGCTCTGTATCTTCTTCAATTTTCCTAGCATTTTTTTGTTCAACCGCATTCTTCTCCAGCAAATCTTCATTAGCTGACGTTTCCAACTTTGGATAAGCTTCATTATCTAAACTAATTCTTAATTCTCCATTTTTTCCCTTTCCCCATCCTTCAATAGTCCAATATGAAACATTATTAGGTGTATTTAATATTTGATCCGTAACTCCTTCGTAGATTCCACCACTTGTAGTATATTCATATCCTGTTAAATCTGCATCATGCTTAACTCCATCACTTGTTGCATATCTCCCTCTAAGTTTTGCTATTTCCTCAGGACTTGTCTTCTCAACATCTATTATTTCACGTCCCTCTGCATCTTTAGCAGTAACATATTTATTGCTTTTTTTATCTAATTTTTGGAGAAATTCAATATGTGGAAGATTTCTATCATCATCTCTGGGGGTATTAAAAAAACAATTTGCCCCCGTTTCTTCTCCCGTTGCTTCTCTTAAATTGTGTTCAAAAGGATTATTTATATCAATACGATGAATAGGGCCGTCCCCTAACGCTCCTTCATCTAAACCTAATTGCGCTTCTAATTTATGAATATCTCCATTTGAATTAGCAATCGCCCTATCAATTTCATCACTTGGTGAGCAAAATAAGTTTCCATTTTTATTATCTTCTCGACCTAAACTTTTTTGATTCTGACAAAACTGTCTATAAGAATTATCGCTAACTAAATACGAAGCCCCATTATTAAATTTTGAAGTCTCAAAACCACCCATTACAACCGCACCTCCTAGTTACTTAAGAAATCCTACACCCCAATCACCTTCAAAGTTAGCATTAAGCCGTAAAATATCCTCATACATATTCCAGCCGTTTTTCCCATATGGAAATTCTTTTTTTAATTCTGTTCGAGAATTAATAATCGTTCTTTTTATTCCTAATACTATATCTTTGTCTATCACAAATGGTGCTTTGCCCCTTTTTTCTTGATCTATTTGAAAATACAGTATATTAATGGCGCACCACAATTCCTTAGGTGTTCCTTTAATAGCCTTTCTTATCGCCTGCTCATATTCTTCCTTTACTTTTTTATCTGATGACTCCTCATACATCGCATATATACCGTACGGAATGATTCTCGTCCAATCCGTAGGCACATCTACGGGAACATCTATTACTCTCAAATTGTATCCGTTATAGCCTAACAAAAACTCAAAAATTTCGCCCTTTTCATATGCCTTTATTGCATTTTCTTTTATATTTTTAAATTCAATCATAAACTCCTCCATCTAAACCGATTGCCAGCATATCCTCTATGCCAGCAATCATTCATTAATTATAATTTATTTCGACCACTTATCAATCGCATAATCACCCTGTTTTTTAAGGTCATCAATTAACGCACCAAGCTCATTCATAGCCATAACCGTATCTTCCCACGGAAGTACTTCAACGAATCCTGAATATTCTTCATTCTCACCACGGCGCTGTAATAAAGATCTCTGGCTTCCAATGTGAATAGCCGCATGAGCCCCTTTTACCTTAATTTTAATTACAAGGTTCGGCACAAAGCAGACGATAATCAGATCAAGTAAATAAACGATTGATGCAACAATCAATAAGAAACTCAAGAAACTGCTTCTGCTCATAGATGCTCTGATCGCCATTTGGAAGCAGGCAACGCTGATGCCCGCGCACAGCAGTTTAAGCCATGGATGTTTATATACAATAACCGTCGGAACGATACCAAGAAGACCAAGGATTACTCCTACCGCTATTGTTCCACCATTTCCAGTATTTGAAAACAGTGCCAGTGTTAAGTAAAGTGCCAATACTTCAATTGCAATACTACCAAACAGATTCAATAAGCTGAATTTGTAATCTTTATGCATTTCAATACCAGCCAGCTCATCCAAATCAAATTCATGTTCCTGCAGCAGATTGCCTGTAAGCGAGGTCCCAGCTGCTCGGAAAAGAATTCTTCTGTTAGTAACCATCAAACGACCTTCTGCCTTCATAAATTTGAGTCTTGTCCGCAGTCTGGCAATATTATACTGTTTTACAACAACCTCATTTTCCTCTGGTTTTACACAGTCCGGAACAATTGGCACATTATATTCAAACGGATCGCCCGCATTGCTGGAAGGTTCGCTCACACCAGATTGGTCCCTAACCGATGAAACAAAACTGCTGAACGAAGAAAAATCCGGCTGAAATGACTGTACCAAGAAAGGTTCATGTCTTTTCTCATAGGGCTGCTGATACTGCTGCTCTGCTTCTTGCTGATATTCCTGATAGGAGTCTTCCTCCTGCTGATATTCCTGCTGGTATTGTTGTTCCTGCTCTGTCTTTTGATAGAAATCACTTTCATCCTTCCTATTTTCTTCCATAAACTCCTGAAACTTCTGGCAGTCGCATTTTCCATCTACCAGTTCTTTTCCGCAAAATCTACAAAATGCCATTTTCTCCACCTCCGTTAATTACTTCTTGCATCACGCTCTTTTTGAAGCGCTTGAACATTTCTTTTTTCTACATCGTTAAAAACACTGTCAGAAAAATCTTCTGGTTTTATAGTTTCTTTATACCAGTCGTACTGCTCATAATAAGTCCGAAGCTGATCGTCCTTAAATATGTATCCATGTCTCGCATAGATCTCATTAACCGCATATCTCAGATCTTCATCTGACAGTTTTTTAATATCTTCAGAAGCTATTTCAACTTCCGAACTGTTAGGAAATATCATACCCTTTTCTGACTCAGACTCATTTTCTTTCGTATTTTCCTGTTTATTTTCCGTTTCTGTCGTTTTTGATTCTGTCACAGCAGCAAGTTTTTCATCTACGTTATCTTCATGTTTATAGGATTCCAAATTGGATGTTACGGCTGCTTTGTATAATTCATCCAGCGTTTTATATCCATCGTAATACCACGTTTTTCCTCCCCAGCTATCATCTGTTTCGTCCACTCTGATTTCAACACTGCTGCTCGGTGTTCCATGACTTGTTACATCAACAGTTGTAACACCATCAGAATCTACCAACAAATCATAGTAACAAATATACCAATAAATATCGTTTGTTTCCGTGTAAGTCTTGCTTTCCTTCGAATATGTATCTTCCACCTGTGCTTTATAAACAAGATAGAGAATATTGTTGCTTCCCCAATAATCCTCGTCATCCTTGTTAATAAGCAGATAATCTCCAATATAAGTAAGGCTTTTTAATTTTTCGCTTTCACTCCAGTTTTGAGCTATATCTGCATTATAAACATCTTCCGCCTGTGACTGCATCTCTTTTAAACTTTCATCCGATATTTCTGAAATTTTGCTTACATAGCTGTCCAATCCACTAACTGTATATGTTTTTGTTAAGGATTCCGGCACCATTCCATAATTCTGGAGACAATAGTCTGTCGCATCTTCATCATACATATATGCAGTTGCTGTTACTGTATCTCCATTGGAAAGGCCTTCGCTTTTGTCAAGTTCATAATTGAAGTCCTGTGCTGCAGTTTCCGATGGATTTCCTTCCATACTTGCAGAACCATTAGGAGCGATTCCTTCAAATGTCACCTGCATTCCTTCAAATGGATCAAATTTTTTTGCTTCTTCCAGTTTTTTGACTTTAACCTCTATATTTTCATATTTTAGTTTATATCCATAAGTAGAACGGGCTATCTCATCATTACAGTGCCATGTATATGTAACAACATCTCCATTACTAAGCCCTGTCTCTTTGTCTAACGCTCCGCTGACACAATCTGATAAAAACTGTCTTGCTGCTGAACCCTGATAACTATTAATACGCTTTTTTCGAATGATATTTGTTAGCTTTTTCCCATAATCATCTTCGAATTTTTCATAATCAAAGGTCATCGTTGCCTGCCCTACTGTATTATAGCCATCGATGGAGACTGTTGTATATTTGTTCAAATTAATAGATGGTTTAATCACCGCGGATAAAACAAGAATGATAACACAAAGTCCCAGTGCTATTCCTGCACACAAAGCAATCATTTTATTTCTTTTTTTCAGTCTTGCATCATCCCTAGGTGCTCTTTGAATCTTCTTTGGTTCTTGTCGTACTTTTTTTTGCTCCTTGGGTTTTATTTGCACATGAACTACTTCTTTTTCCACGCGCTTACCGCACTCTGGGCAGAAAGCACTGTCTTCCGGTATCTTGCATCCACAATTCGTACAACGTTTCATTTTTTCTTTTTGAGGTTTCTGCCCGATTGTTTGCTGTTTCCCACATTCAGGACAAAATAAACTATCATCGGGGATTTCTCTTCCGCATTCTGAACAACGCATCTTCTCTCCTCCTCATTTTTTATTCCTGGAAAAACTGATCTAATCCATTTGCGATGCCCTGTACAATTTTCATCTGGTATTCTTCCGTTTCCATTGCCAAATCCTCAGTCGGATTTGTCATATATCCCATTTCCACAATAGTAACCGGAACCGTACACCAATTGATTCCACTCATTGTATCAGTTTCCCATACGTATTGCTTTTCACATCCCGTAGCATCACATAATGAATCCAAAATTGTTTCCGATAACCTTTTGCTCTCGTCCGCCAGTTCTCCATTATATGGATTAGCTCTCGTCTGGCACATTGTCATTGCTCCACTAACCGAAGCATCCGTAGATCCATTCGCATGTATTCTTACGAAAGCATCTGCGTTTGCTTCATTGGCAATCTGAGCTCTTTCGCTATTGCTGATATCAACATCGTTCGTAGTACGTGTCATAATTACCTGATATCCACGCGCTGTTAACTCTTCTTCCAATTTCAATGATACACTAAGCGTTAATTCATACTCCGGAACTCCACTGGCCGTTCCCATCGTCCCTGACGCAACCTTCGCCTTTGTCTCCGATGCGCCCGGCCCAATCGGTTCCTGCTCGCTGTTTCCCTGTGCCTGATGCCCAGCGTCAATTACAATCAAGCGGCTGTCGGCAATCTTATTTTCTTCCGTAAGAAATTCACTTAAGATATAACCAATTTGTCCTTGATATGAAATTTTAGACCATTCACCTCTGCTTTCAATTACCTCAACCTCCTCATAAGCCTCTAAATTCGCTATAATCTCTGCTTCTGTATTTGGCTCATTTCTAAGATCTGCTTGTTTTTTAATATACATGGTCACTGGTTCAGGAATTGTTGCCGGTTCTTGCTCATCAGATTCACTTTCTACTGCAGTTTCGTTTTGTTCTTCCATTGCCGTCGGCGAAATATCTGGTGTTTCTTCCAGTTTCACTTCAGACTCTGTTTCTGTATCTTGCGATACCGCTTCCGATTCTGCCTTCGAAATATTTTCTGCTTGTATTTCTGAATCAACATTTTTCCCACAGGCAAGCAATAGGAACATAATGCCTAGCAGCATTGTCGGAATTCTTATTTTCGTCACTTTTTCCCCTCCTCATTTTCTATATTTCTTGTGAATTTCGACAATTTTATTATAACTCAACATTTTACTTTTGGCTACTATAAACAACAATTCTTAACCTATTATCTGATGATGGATTTCAATTGCATCCAGATCCTCTTTTAAAATCGTATTGATATCAGCATCTTCAGATTTAGCCACCCGATCAGACATGACCATAATCAACTGTTCGTTCAGATTTCTTACCCAGCGCCCATTACTATGTTCTTTTGACTGCGCATAATTATTTTTTACAACTTCACTGTAATACGATTCATCTACCACATAACCAGCGTTATGTATCCCCATCAAGCCGATCTGGACAATCTCCTCCGGTGTATAATCTTCAAAATCAAAGGTATGTGGAATACGGCTGGCCAGACCTGAATTTTGTTTCAAGAACTCATTCATTTCCTTTGTATATCCGGCAAAGATAATAACCATATCTTTGCGGTGATCTTCCATAAATTTTAAAATTTCATTTATCGCTTCCAGCCCAAAATCATTCTGGCTGTCTGAATTCAGCGAATAAGCTTCATCAATAAATAATACACCTCCAAGTGCTGATTCCAGCACTTCTCTTGTCTTAAGCGCTGTCTGACCAACGTAACCAGCTACTAAATCACTGCGTGATGCCTCAATAAATTTCTTTTCTGCAATAATCCCTTTTTGGTACAGCACTTCACCAATAATCCGGGCAACAGTTGTTTTTCCGGTTCCCGGATTTCCAAGAAACAGAGAATGTAATGTAAAATCCTGATTCATCTGTCCCTGTTCCTCACGCCGCTGGTTAAGTTCCGCCAGTGAAATAAAGCGGTTGACCTGTTCTTTGACTTTTTCAATACCAACCATCTTCTGCAGTCGATCAAATGCCTGTTCTCTATCGTCTTCATTTTCAGCTTTCTGATATTTTCCCTGTGCCAGTGCTGCATCCAGATCAACTTTTTTGATCGTCTCTAAATCCTCTTCTCCATTATTCATAACGCGTTCTGCAAATACTTTCAGCAGTTTCTCATTAAAATTGCGAATCCATCTGGCATTGCTGTGTTCCAGCGATGCATGATAAGCGCGTTTTACCTGCTGCGCATAATATTCTCTATCTTCAAACGTGTACATCTTTTTCTCCAGATCCCGTTCTCCAATTTCCACGATTTCATCTGGTGTATAATCCTCAAATACAAATTTATTCGGAACACGCGAAGCCAATCCCGGATTCGTTTTTAAGAACTGCTCCATCTCTTTCGTATAACCGGCAAAGATAATCATGATCTCTCCACGGTGGTCTTCCATATATTTTATTATCGTGTTGATTGCCTCAATACCAAAGTCGACACTGCTCCCTTTTTTATTCAATGCATACGCCTCATCAATGAACAGAACGCCTCCCTTTGCCTGCTCAAGCAGCGCCAGTGTCTGTTGCGCCGTTCCACCGACATTTTCTGAAATAAAATCCGGTTCCGATGCTTCTATCAACTTGAATTCATCACTTTTAAAGGCCCCGGATTCGTAAAGCACTTCTCCGATCAGCCGCGCAACCGTTGTCTTTCCGGTTCCTGGATTTCCAAGGAATACGGAATGAAAGGACTGTTCCTGTGGTTGCAGACCCTTTGCAATTCTCTGACGGTTAAATTCAGCCAGATGAAGCATCTTGTCGATTTCTTTTTTGACACTTTTAAGACCAATCATCTGATTTAACTGTTCGCGTGCACTGCTTTTCGGTTCCTTGCTCTGTTCTGCATCTTTCTCTGTTATTTCATTGCTCTGTTCTTCTTTCCGCCAAACCCATTTACTGCTCTCGTCTATGTCTATACCAATATTCGATACATCCCCTTCACTGCACAGCACCTCATCAAGTTCTATCAGAGATGAGCCTTTGATCCGCAGATTTGGATTAACAATACGATTTAAGCGCAGAACATCTCCTCTGAATACAGAGTTTTCATCAAGCAAAAGGTCAATCTTCCTACTCATGTTGCCCAAAATTTCCATTCCTTCTTTCATACATACATAAGATTGACTTTCCGCACTAAAGATATTTCTGATTTTGGACGCAGTGCAAATTCCCCTGGAATCATCCATACACACGGATTCAAAATCATCATCATCTGATTGCAGATATGAATTTTTAATCAAATACACCGCAGATTCATATTCCGGCTGCGTAACGGTACAATTGCTGGTTATGATTCGACTGTTTTCACTCCAAATCGCTGGTCTGCGTTTTTCTTTATCGCACCCCTCAACACTCACATTATTCAGTGTAACGTTTGAATTGTAGGCGTTAACTACGCAGAACCCAACCGATCTTACTGCAGAATTTTTTATCTTAATTTCTGTATTTTTCGCCACGATGTTGCAATCACAAAATACACTGTCGTCGATTTCTACATTGCAATTCTCAAAATAACTTTTCAATGACCACTTCTCATTTTTCCAGACTGTTACATCTTTAAATTTTATTTGACACTCCTCTTCTGCATAGATGACTGGATAAACCTTCTCCTCTGTCTGCGTACTTTCAATCACAACATTCGTCATTTCCAGCTTCGACTTTCTGTTACAGTTGATGATATTACACTTTGGTTCTCCACAACAAATCCACAAACCCTTAAAAGAAACAGACGCTCCTTTCTCTATAAAAAAGCGGCTGGTTATCGTGTTTCGAAAATCCTCTCTTCCTTCTTCCGTTTTTACTACATGTCCAATAAAACTCAGGCTTTTACTCAGAGTGATATAATTGACGTTTGGACAATACCCTTCTTCGAGTTCAATGATATCTCCATCACTCGCATTCCTGACTGCATCTATCAGACTTGGTTTGTCATCATCTGCTCCTACTAAATATCTCGCCATCTCTGGTTCCTCCTTAAAAACTTCTGTTCTTTCTCTTTTCCGTTTTCTACTGTATACTTTCCAGCTGTTTTTTCATCCGATCCCATATTCCAGATAAAGCCCTGTACAATAAAAGGATTTCTCCCATATCAGCAAGGGTTCATCTGTTTTTATGTCACTACCGGATTCTGTCGTTTTCAATTACTTTTTCCCAATTACCCAACCTCAAATGGAAGGCGGGAACTGCTTCTTTCCTACTTTCTGTTACTCTTTTACTTGAAACGAAGACAGAATCTGGATTACTTCGTCTTCTTCTTTCTCTTCAAAAACACCATCCGGAGCAGCTGCCAGCATGACGATCGATC
>ULTN01067699.1_pt1 | contig 11294 bp, 6 predicted proteins | sample 1957681 | NCBI WGS metagenome assembly ULTN01 (sample SAMEA4835736, study PRJEB28245) | human gut metagenome | biome: gut microbiome; material: fecal sample | place: Denmark | collected 2008
CTGCGGCAGGGCAAAAGCCCTGCCGATCCTGCCGATGTGCTGCCCCTGCTGCCGCATATCCATATTGACCTGCGATTTGAGAATGGCGAGCAGCGCATCTTCCTAAACGGCGAAGATGTCTCGGCAGCGATCCGCCTGCCGGAAGCCTCCGCTGCCGCCTCGCAGGTCTCCGCCCTGCCGCAGGTGCGCGCCTTTTTACTGGAGCAGCAGCGCAGTTTGGCACAGCAATACAATGTCATTATGGACGGGCGGGATATCGGCACGGTTGTGCTGCCCGATGCCACCATTAAAATTTATCTGACCGCCGCACCCGAAGCCCGCGCCCGCCGCCGCTGGCTGGAGCAACAGCAAAAGGGGATTCAGGAAAGCTATGAAGAAGTTCTTGCCGCTGTAAAAAAGCGGGATTATGATGACAGCCACCGTGTCGCAGCCCCACTGCGGCAGGCGGAAGATGCCTGGCTCTGTGACAGTTCCGAGCTTGACTTTGAGCAAACAGTACACGCCATGCTCGATTATATCCGCCGACAAATCGGAGGGATCAAATGAATGTGACCGTTGCCAAAACCGCCGGCTTCTGCTTCGGGGTGCGCCGGGCACTGGAGCTGACGGAAGAAAGCGCAGCCAAACAGCCCACCTGCACACTGGGTGAGCTGATCCACAATCGGCAGGTCGTGCAGGAGCTGGCGCGGCAGGGTATCCCTGTTATCGAAACGCCGGAGGACGCACCGGCTGGGATCGCTGTTGTGCTGCGCTCCCATGGGGTACCGCCCGCGGTCTACGATACCCTGCAAAGGCAGGGCAATCCCATTGTAGATGCCACCTGTCCATTTGTCGGGCGGCTGCATACCATTGCCGCCGAAGTCCCTCCGCATGGCGTCCTGCTGTTGGCGGGGCAACGTCTGCACCCGGAGGTTCAGGGCATTTTGGGCTACTGCCGCGGGCGTGCTTTTCCCTTTTCTACGCAGGAGGAACTGGCTGAAATACTGGAAAAAGAGGATTTTTTCGGTGAAATACCCGTCATTTTGGCGGCTCAGACCACTTTTTCTTTGCATGAATGGGAGAAAATCATTTTTTTCGCAAAAAAAGTGTGTACAAATCTAAAAGTATTTGATACAATATGTAGAGCGACCATTGAGCGGCAGTCTGAGGCGGAAACGCTGGCGCAGTCTGCTGACGCCATAATTGTGGTGGGAGGACGGCATAGTGCCAACACCACGGCTTTGGCGGCGCTGTGCGGCAGGATCTGTCCCACGGTGCAGGTCGAAACGGCGGCAGAGCTTTGCCGCCACCGGGAGGTTCTTCGGGACGCCCATTTTATCGGTATTACTGCCGGCGCTTCAACCCCGGCTTGTATCATTAAGGAGGTTCAAAATTCCATGAGCGTATTGGAAAACAACACTGAAGAAATGAACTTTGGGGAGCTGCTCGATCAATACTCCAAAAGTATACATAATGGGGAGAAGGTAACGGCCGTTGTTACAGGCATTAAGCCGACGGAAATTTCTGTTGACGCCGGCACCAAGCATGCCTGTTATGTACCGCTGGATCAGCTGACCAGCGATCCCACTGCCAAGCCCGAGGACATCGTCAAGATCGGCGATGAGCTGGAGCTGATGGTCGTCCGCGTCAATGATGTGGAAGGCACCGCCATGCTCTCCAAGACCCGTTTGGACGCCGTAGCCGGCTTCGAGAAGGTCATGAATGCCGGCGAAACCGGCGAGGTCCTCACCGGCGTTGTCACTGAGGTCATCAAGGGCGGCGTTTTGGTTCTCACCAATGGCGTCAAGGTATTCATTCCCGCCAGCCAGACCGGTATCCCCCGCGATGGCGACCTGAATACCCTGCTTCGCAAGGAAGTCAGCTTCAAGATTCTCGAAACCAACCGTCAGCGTCGCCGTGCCGTAGGCTCTATCAGCGTGGTAGCCCGCGAAGCCCGTAAGGAGCTGGCTCAGAAATTCTGGGAAGAGGTCGAGGTTGGCAAGGTTTACACCGGCAAGGTCAAGAGCCTCACCAACTTCGGTGCGTTTGTTGATTTGGGCGGCGTCGATGGTCGTATCGGTCTCACCGATCTGACCTGGCTGCGTGTTAAGAGTCCTGCTGAGGTCGTTTCCATTGGTGATACCGTCGAGGTTACCGTTAAGGATATCGACCGCGAAAACAACCGCGTTTCCCTCATCTACAAAAAGACCGAGGACAATCCCTGGGAGAAGATCAAGACCATGTATCAGGTCGGTGATGTCGTTCCCGTCAAGATTATGTCCCTCACCACCTTCGGCGCTTTTGCGCAGATTATTCCCGGCATTGATGGTTTGATCCATATTTCTCAGATCGCCCGTGAGCGTGTCGAGAAGGTTGCTGATAAGCTGTCTGTTGGTCAGGTCGTTGACGCCAAAATCACCGAGCTGGACTATGATCGTCATCGCGCCAGCCTCTCCATCAAGGCTCTGCTGACCGAAGAAGCCCCCGAGGAGGAGCCCGCTGAGGAGCCTGTCGAGGAAGAAGCTCCCGCTGAGGAATAATTTTCTCTTAAACATCTGTCCCCCGACCGCTAAGGTCGGGGGACTTTTTCCATTGACAGCACTTAAAGCGGGTGGCAGTTCCCTCCCGCCGCAGGTCGCACCGGCTGCGCCGGTGCCGGTGGGCAAAGCCCGCCGAAACCGTCCTATGGACGGTTTGACCTGCGGCACCTGCCTCCCCTGTCGCTTCTTTTCTCTCCGTCAAAAGCATTTTATCTTATTTTGTGCCCGGCGGCATTGACAAATGCCGCTCTCTCTGTTATCCTATAAAAGTAATTGTTACTGTTTAAGGAGAGATCTCATTGAAGTATTCCCGCCAAAGAGAACTGATTTTGGAAACCGTCCGGCGTTCCGATGATCACCCCACCGCCGATACCATCTATGCCCGCGTGCGGGCGCAGGATCCCAAGGTGAGCCTCGGCACCGTGTATCGCAACCTGAATCTGCTGTGTGAAAATGGTCAGCTCCTCAAGGTGCCGATCCCCGGATCCAGTGATCGGTTTGACCATACGCTGGGCGATCATGCCCATGCCTACTGCACCCAGTGCGGCAGCGTAACCGATGTTTTGCCGGAGGCTCTGCCCCTATTGCAGGGCGCACTCAAGGAGGGCAGCGGCTTTCTGGTCAAGCAGATGAACCTCGTTTTGGAGGGCATCTGCCCCCAATGCCAAAAAAAGCTGCAGTAGTTTTCCCTCTATATGCCAAAAAGCTCCCTACCGGGAGCTTTTTGATTTACGGCAAATGTTCAGCTTTTCTTTGCTTCCAGTGCCTGCACGGCGGTTGTAAAGTCAGCCTTTTTTACATAGATAAAATACGCTGTTACCATCTCCGACTGCTTGCAGAAACTACCGTCACGGGGGCGCTCTGCAGTGATGGCATGCGGCGCGGTACGGTGGACCTCCCGTACCACATAGGCGATATTCTGTTCTGCCAGCACCCGACAAATATGAGTTTTTTCCTCCTGCACGTAGGTAACGGCTAATTGGCGACGGTTAAAAATTGTGATCACGGTTCCACCTTCCTCTATACTATTTGTAATATTATTCGACTATATTTGTTTTTATTCGGCAGCCGCCACAATCACAATGCCCGCAGATGCGCCGATACGGTTTGCGCCCGCCTCGATCATCGCCATCGCCGTGGCATAATCGCGAATCCCGCCGCTCGCTTTCACGCCCATTTCGGGTCCTACGGTTTTCCGCATCAAAGCAATATCGTGGGTGGTCGCCCCGCCGGTGGAAAAGCCGGTACTGGTCTTGACAAAATGTGCGCCCGCAGCCTTTGCCGCCTCGCACGCCTTTACCTTCTCCTCATCGGTCAGCAGGCAGGTCTCGATAATGACCTTGACGGTGCGTCCGGCTGCCGCCTTCACCACTCCCTCAATATCCCGCTGCACCAGCGCCCAGTCGCCCGCCTTGGCAGCCCCTATGTGGATAACCATATCCAGCTCCTCGGCGCCCATGGCTGCACAGCTTGCCGCCTCGGCAGCCTTCTGCTCCGGAGCGATGGCGCCCAAAGGGAAGCCAACCACACAGCACACCTTTACGCCGGTGTCCTTCAGCAGCCGTGCCGCCAGCGGAATATAAACCGGATTGACGCAAACACTGGCAAAATGATACTCTGCAGCCTCAGCGCACAGCTTCTCCACCTGTGCCGGGGTCGCCTCCGGCTTCAGCAGGGTATGGTCGATCATCGACGCTATGGTTTTTTTGTCCATGGATTAGTCCTCCTGTTATTCTGTCTTTGCCACCTCGCCGGTGGTCAAGTTGATTTTATAGATATCGCCGCCGAAGGCGCCGTCACTCACCAAAAAGAACCCATATCCGTCCTCGCTATACTGCTTGGGGGAGGGCAAATTCAGACTGCGGAATCCGGTAATAGAGGTCTTTTCCGCCACCTCGATGCCGGTATCAAAATCATGCAGCACTGCGCCGGTCTCGTCCAGCACCGTCACCCGATAATGCGGCACCCCACCGGTCGGGACATTATTCCAGTCCTTCGGCACCCGTGCCCAGTAGCATACCAGCCGACCGGCTGTCTCATCATGCTGCACGGCAAAAATACCGGTGATATAGCCGTCCGCCCTGCCCTCCACCGACTCGGCGATCCAGCTGTTCTTGAGGGCGCAGTTCTCGCTCACATTCCACACCTCGTCAAAATCATAGAAATCGACGCTGTAATAGTTGGCGATCCAAATGTTCCCATCGGCGGTAAAGCCGAAATCCACCTTATAGGTCAGAAGCTCATTGCTGCTGCCGATGCGCCAAAGCCACGGCACCACCCGGACGGTCCCTTCCTCGTCCTCCAGATAATAGACGCTGGCGCCATGACCGGTGGATTTGATGTAGAAATAGCGAATGGTGTACTTTCCGTCGGGGGAGGTGCGAATGGTTTCCTCCTGGTCGCCCATTCCCTCGCAGGTCAGCAGCTTTTCGGGGTCAAAGCGCATCGTCTTGGCGGTGGCAAGCATTTCATCGGTGTAGCCCATCGCCTTCGCCTGTGCAAGGAAAAAATCATCGCCATATGCCTTCACAATCGGGTCTTCCTGCTGCCCGACGGGGGTATTATCCTCCACCTTGCCGCAGCCTGCTGCCAACAGCAGCACCGCCGCTAACAAAAGTGCCATTAGCTTTTTACTCATGGGTGTTTCCTCCTTGTAAAAAATTTGGTACTTTCAGTATAACACAGCACCCGCCTCCGGCGCAAGAGACCGCCCCGTTTCTTTCCCTTTTCCTGCAAAAAAGAGGAGCCACGCAGCTCCCCTTTTCTGTTTTGGCTTATGCCTCGCCCTGGTAAGTCAGATTTCTCCATTCATAAAGCATTGCTGTGATCTTATTATCCTTCGGCTTGCCGGTATCCAACACCAGTGCGTCGGTGGTTCCATTTGCCCTGCGGGTGGCAATATAGTAAGCAGTCGTACTGGTTTTCTTGGCGCTTACCAGCTCCTGCGGTTCTGCATCTGCCCACTTACAGTAAAGGGCGTCACCCTCCCTGTAGATGGCAAGCTCATGCTGGGTATCTGTATCCGTCCACAGCCACCGACCGCCAAAAATCTCCTCAATCTCGGTCAGGGGTATTTCCTCAGCAGAGTCCAGCACACTGGGCAGCCGCTGCCACTCCATTTTATCCAGCAGTTCATTGGGCACCAGTATGAACCAATCAATCCCATAGTTGTCGTTCTCCATATACTGGGTGCCGCGCAGCACCATTCCCTGTTCGGTCATCTTATAGGCAACGCACGACCAGCTTCGGCTCTGATCTCCGCCGTCCAGCCATTCCGCCATCGGAAGCTCCGTCTCTGCCGACTTTCCGGTTGCAGGCTCAAAAGCTTTTATAAAGAACTTTGCAGGTTCATTATAGTCTGTATTCACGCTCCACAGGCGTCCATCTTTATATTTGTCGGTGTAGATATAGTAAAGCTCTGTTACCGCACAGGTGGGGGTGCCATAGGGAAGCTCCTCTATGGGGATACTGCAAAATACCTTCTCCGAAAGCAATAAGTCTCCCTCATCATTGTATTTAAACGCATCGACTGCCGTCCAGCACAGCTTCCCGTCCAGCAGTGAGATAGAGCCGAAACCATATTGATTGTTCCTCATGGCTCCAAGCCATACCACCTCCCCGGTGGAAAGGCTGTAAATCCCGTAATCTTGGCAGTAACGGTAGTAATTAGCGCTAATCACCAGCCGGTCGTTATCCAGCCATAGCTCCGGTGCATAATAGCCATCAAGTCCCTGATCTTCCCCATTCAAGCTGGTATCAAGCACCACCGTCCCGTTGATGGTCAGGCTGCCGTTTTCGGCACTGTCCGCAATATGCTGTCCATCTGGACTCCATTCCATCGTGTAAATGTAGCCCTCCGGCACATAGTCCCGGCTTTCCACCCGACCGTCGCTCCATACCTCGGTTTCTACCAGCCGGTCTATCCGGTTGTAGGGGTTTCTCACCCCTATATCGGTGGAATACTCCGTTCGAATGATAAGTGACTCTCCCGCAGTTTCGGTGCTGGTGTACCGAATCTCTCCACCTGAGTAACTCATCTTCATCCAGCCCCCGCAGGTCAGAGGCGTTTTAATCACCTCATAGCTGCCATCGGTGTGCAGCATCATTACCGCAATGGGCGCGCCGTCCTTATAGCCTGTTTTCGGTATGACCGGTATCGCCATGGTGCCGTCCGCCAGCAGCTTGGGCTCCATGGTAGTATGAAAGACCTGGTTATAGCCGTCGCCCTCCGGTACAAAGCTGGTATACAGCGGCTGCCACCCGCTGCCGGAAAGCATTCCGTCGATACTCATCGCCGTCACACCATTCTCCAGCTCAGTAGGTACGGTGCGGTTGCTCACATACTTCCAGCTACCGTCCTCCGCTATCCTTACGGTCAGTTCCCTGTTGTAGTTGGGCTCTCTCCCATTAAAGGTAAATCCGTAACGAATCCGCAGCAGGTCGCCCTCCCGCACTGCTTCTTTGGCAAAGCATGACCAGCTAATGCCCGTCTCTGTTACCCACAGCATTGTCCCGTTCCCATCGGGATCCAGCAGGCTCCGCAGCTTTTCCTCGCTGATGTCAAACCACTTCAGCAGCACCTCCTCGATTTCATCGATAGGCACCTCATGCCCCTCCGGGTAGTCTGTTTCGCCATCGGTCAAAAACCAGCACAATCTTGCCCACCACAATGGATCGGTGATCCCCTCCGGCGAAGCGAACTTCAGTGTACACCCCTCCGCCAGCGGGTATAGGTAGGTCTTGGTCAACTCATAGCGCTCATTGTAGTTCTCATAGGGATCCAGCGGCGAAAACACTCTATATGTATAGTCTATCCCCTCCGCAAAGGAGAGATACCCGCAGCTGTTCAGCTCTATCTCCCCCGCCTGCTGGTACAGCACATTTTCCCAGTCCACGGTGCTGTCATAACCGGTCAGCGATGTCTCTTGAAAAGCCGCCACCCCGTCCTTTACGGTCAGCCGCACGCCGGCTATCCCCTGAATGTCATTGCAGTCATGAAAGTTATAATACCGCAGCTCGGCGTCCTCCCCGGCCTGCATCTTCTCCACCGCTGCCCGCAGCGGGGCGCTGTCGGTCAGCGGCTCATAGTTGTAGGCAATGACCGTCGCCGTCTCCTCGGCAAGCGCCGCCTTGTACTGGGCGCTTTGCAGCACCTCCTGCGGTACCCCCTCGGTGGAAAGGATCTTCCCCGCTCCCTTTTCTCCGCAGCCCACCGTCAGCAGCAGCACCGCCGCCAGCAGCAGCGCCAAAATTCTCTTGTTCACGGTTTTTTGTCCTCCTTTAGGTTCTGTTCACTTCACCAGTCGCAAGGTTCAGCTCGTAGTCCGCACTACCCGTGCCGTGTTTGCTGTCTACATAGAAGCACAGGTAGCCGTCCTTCTGCTCATTGCTGGTAATGCGAACCGGCCCGCCCTCTTCGTAACGTCCCGGATTGATCTTGGTATCCCAGTCATTTTGCAGCTGTCCGGTGCTATCCAGCACCGCCGCGTGAATGGTCGTATCCCCGGGCAGCATGCTCCAGCCGTCCCAGTCTGCCGGCAAGGTCGACCAGAGGACAGCGATCCTCTTCTCTGCCCGGTAGCCTCTTACCAGCATCACATAGGGAATGTCATCTCCGGTTACCAGTTCACTGGGGCTCCAGCTGTAAACGGGGCTGCGGTCCTCTGCCACCGCCATAATGGCCGCCGGGTCGTAGTAAAAGACGCCCCGGTCGTCGCTGACCCACAGCAGTCCCTCTGCGGTAAAGCCCAGTTTAGTAAAGGCACAGTTGCTCCCCTGGAAGCCATAGCCGTCGTTCCACACCTGCGGTACCACCCGCATACTGCCGCTGCTGTCCAGCAGCACCACCATTGACTTGTCGTAATCTTTGTTGAGGGTGCGGCTGTATGCCCGGTATTGAATGCCCGGGGAATAGAAATCCTCGCTGCCGCTGCCGGTGCCGTTGCCGGTCAGTACATTATCGGCCGCCACGCGGGAGTCCCTCATGATCTTCAGCATCTCATCGGTATAGCCCATCGCCTTGGCCTTGGCAATGAAATTCTCATCATCATAGGAGGTGGTGATCGGGTCATTGGTGTAGGTCATCCGGGCCTGGCCGGTGGTCAGGTTCAGGCACCACTTTTCCCACCGGCGGCTGCCGTCCTCCAGCTTATCGCTGCCGTTTTCATCGTAGTAGTTGCTGTAATACATCAGCCCGTCCCGCACGATGACCTCACCCATATCGCCGCTGCCCCAGTAATTGCGGGGCACCCGCTGCGGCAGGGTCAGCACCTCGCCCGGTACCACGGTGTTATTCTCCATCGTCATGGGCAGCACCTTCCAGTGGTAGCTGCTCAATTGGTAGCCGTACCACTCATCGGAAATATCCGCCGCACGGTAGGGATAATAGATCAGCACCAGCATATTGCCGCCCCGGTCGTCACTGTATACCCAGTCGATATTCACACTGTCATTGCCGTCCAGCGGCAGATTGGTCTTATCAAAGGTCGCAAGCGGGGCTTCGGGGTTGGCCGCGCTGTAAATGCTCAAGGCGCTGCCGTCCTCCTTCTGCACCCGGAACAGCGTATCGCTCCCCCTGATGTTCGAGCAATAGTCCCCGCTGCCTGTGGGGATCGGCGTCAGCCGGCGGGTCTCACGGTCATAGGCGTAATAATCGCTCACCAGTCCCTTATCCTCCGTGCGGCTGTGCATCAGCAGGGAATAGCGGTCATTGATATTATCGCCCAGAAAGACCCGGCGGTTCACAAAGCGGGGGGCGCTGCCGCTGTGCTCCACCACGGCGGTACACCACTCCCACTCACCGCACATCAAAATGCTGCAATCGGTGCCGGGGCTATATAGGGTATAGCCGTTGGTCGCATCATCCATTTCGATGACCATATCCCCGAAATCAAAGGGCTTTGTCTCCTCCGCCGTCATGGTATTCACCGAAATGCTCTCATTCCATTTGGTCACAACAGGGGCCTCGGTCCCGCCGGAAAAGCCGTTCGGGATTTTTTCCCGGTACAGCATGGCATAGCCCTCCGCCGTCCGGTAGATGCTCACCTGGTTTTCGTTCCAGCCGGTCACGGCATAGAAGTCGTCAGTGTCCTCCCGCGGGATAAAGTCCTTCATCGGGGTGTAGATGCTCCGGCTGCCCAGAAGCGTCCAGCCCTCGGCGTTGTAGCCCTCCCCGGCCAGGCGCTGCTGCACCTTTTTGGATTGCAGCAGGTCCACCGGCTCCGGCTCGCCCTCCGGCCTCGGCAGCGTCACCTCTTCATAGCCGAAATCCCGACTGACATAAACCCAGCCCTCCTTGGTGAGCCGGATGGTAATGGCATAAGTCCCCGTCGCTTCATGGCTTTCGGCGTAGGCCGCCCGGTCCGCCGTGATGCTCTCCTCATCGCCGGGCTGCACCTCGTACATGCCGTACCGGATCTTGAGAAGATCGTCCCGGCGGGTGGCCTCCTTCGCATAGGCAAAGCACTGCTCCCGCATTTCCCACGCACTGACGATGATGGAATTCCCGTCATCGGCCAGACGCCTTTTCATGCAGGCATTCAGGTAGGCATCATCCACCGCAAAATGCTTTTCGATGACGGCATAGACCTCCGCCTTCGGCAGATGATAAAAGCCGTCGTCCCGGTGCAGCGCCTCCAGCTCGGTGCGCTTGGCGGGCTCCCCGCCGTACAGGGAGGAAAGCTCCAGATTTTCCCCACCCTTATAGCCGTACAGCTCGTAGCTTGCATATTGCAGCAGCAAAACGGCGTCCAGCCGTTCGATGTCGGCCCAGTAGACGCTGTCGCCCATCGCCGCCAGCGGCGCAATATATTCCAGGCTCACCGCATCCATATCGGAAAGGTCGATGCTGTGTGCCCTGCCGGGGTCGCCGCCGGGGGTACACGCCACCAGCGAACCGGCAACGGCCGCCGCCAGCAGCAGCGCCATGAATGCCAGCGTTCCGCGGCTTTTGGGGGTCATATCAAGAATCGTGGAAAGGCGGTTTTTCAGCGTCTTTTTTCCGCTGTAAAAGTTGGTGGTAAACAAGGTGCGGCGGTTCATGCCGGCACGGACAACCGCCAGCAGGCAGCGTCCGTATTCTTCCCGGTATTCCTCATTTTTCCCGTTGACGACTGCCTCATCGCAGGAAAGCTCCAGATCACGATCGGCAGCGCGCACCATCAACCACACCATCGGGTTGAACCAATGGACGGCATTGGCAAGCATCAGCAGCAGCTTATACCAAATATCTCTCCGCCGGTAGTGAGTCAGCTCATGCCGGAACACCAGCGAAAGCTGCTCCTCGGTAAAGCTGATCTCCGGCAGCAGCAGAACGGGCTTTGCCGCCCCTACAATCATCGGGCTGCCTATCTCCGCTGTGTAAATCGGCAAAACCTTTTGCAGCCCCACTGCGGCAGTTTCCTTTTCCAGCAGCGCCAGTATTTTCTCCTCGGTAACAAGGCGGCTGCTGCACCGCAGCTTCCGCCGCAGCAGCAGGTAGCTGACCCCCTGCCACAGCAGGAACAGCAGCGTGCCTGCTGCCCAGCACCAGCCCGTCAGTTCCATCGCCGTAACGGTTCGGGACGGCACCGGCTGCGGCTGATTCGGCCGGAACACCGGATCGGCGCTCACGGCGTCCGGTACGGTCGGGGCAGTTGTTTCCGCCCCGATCTGTTGGTACGGATCGCTTTCGTCATCGCCGGGCAATACCAATATCGGGTCACCGGTGGGAGTTGGGCTTATCGGTTCAACCTCCCGCACCGGATAAGAAAAATCCACCTGCGGCTGTGGCAGGGG
>ULTN01041198.1_pt1 | contig 11227 bp, 6 predicted proteins | sample 1957681 | NCBI WGS metagenome assembly ULTN01 (sample SAMEA4835736, study PRJEB28245) | human gut metagenome | biome: gut microbiome; material: fecal sample | place: Denmark | collected 2008
ATCGAAGGCATGGTGCCGTTCAAGGGCTCCGTGGTGACGATCCTCTACCAGATGGCCGGTGGTCTGCGCTCCTCGATGGGCTACTGCGGCTGCCGCACGATCGACGAAATGCGCTCTCGCGCCGAATTCGTCGAAATCACGGCCGCTGGCTGGCGTGAAAGCCACGTCCACGACGTGAAGATCACGAAGGAAGCCCCGAACTACCGTCAGGAAAACTAATCCTGCCTAGGTAGGTTAAAATAACGCGGCGCGGGTTTTACCCCGCGCCGTTTCTTTTTACCGCCGCCTCTCAAGCAAAATTTTTGCCAGCTTGCCCGCTGACGGCGGCCCCGCACCGCTCAAATTTCCAGACATGCTACACGATCGCATTCTTATTCTCGATTTCGGAAGCCAGGTGACGCAGCTCATCGCACGACGTGTGCGTGAAGCTCATGTGTACTGCGAAGTGCACCCCAACGACGTTTCCGCCGACTTCATCCGCGAATTCAATCCCAAGGGCATCATTCTGTCAGGCTCTCACATGAGCGCCTACGAAGAGTCCAACGATCAGGTGAGTCCGGCCGTGTTCAGTGCCGGAGTTCCCGTGCTCGGCATCTGCTACGGCATGCAGACGATGGCCCAGCAGCTTGGCGGTCGCGTAGAAAGCGGCTCCAAGCGCGAATTCGGCTACGCCGAAGTGCGCGCCCACAACCACACCAAACTTCTTGAAGGCATCGAAGACTTCAAAGGTCCTGAGGGCGAAGGCATGCTCAAGGTTTGGATGAGCCATGGCGACAAAGTCACCGTCATGCCCGAAGGCTTCAAGCTGATGTGCTCGACTCCGTCCTGCCCGATCGCCGGCATGGCCGATGAAACCCGCGGTTTCTACGCCGTGCAATTCCATCCGGAAGTCACGCACACCGTGCAGGGCAGCGTCATGCTCAAGCGCTTTGTCACGGATATCTGCCACTGCAAGCCTGATTGGGTAATGGGCGACTACATCGCCGAAGCCGTCGAAATGATCCGCAAGCAGACCAACGGCGAAGAAGTCATTCTCGGCCTTTCGGGCGGTGTGGACAGCTCGGTTGCGGCCGCGCTCATTCACCGTGCCATTGGCGACAAGCTTACCTGCGTGTTCGTCGACAACGGTCTGCTGCGCAAGGGTGAACGCGAACAGGTTCGCGAAACCTTCGAAAAGAACATGGGTCTGAAGCTCATTGTGGTCGACGCCGTCGATCGCTTCATGGGAGAACTCGCCGGAGTCACAGACCCCGAACAGAAGCGCAAGATCATCGGTCGCGAATTCGTTAATGTCTTCCAGGAAGAGGCCGAAAAGCTCTCCAACGCCAAATGGCTTGCTCAAGGCACGATCTATCCGGACGTCATCGAATCGGCCGGAGCCAAGACCAAGAAGGCCAAGACCATCAAGAGCCACCACAATGTGGGCGGTCTGCCCGAAACGCTTCACCTGAAGCTTCTCGAACCGCTGCGTTCGCTCTTTAAGGATGAAGTGCGCGAACTCGGTGTCGAGCTGGGCCTTCCCTACGAAATGGTCTACCGCCACCCGTTCCCGGGACCGGGTCTGGGCGTTCGTATCCTGGGTGAGGTCAAGCGTGAATATGCCGATCTGCTGCGCGAAGCCGACGCCATCTTCATCGAAGAACTGCGCCGCGCCGGCTGGTACGACAAAGTGAGTCAGGCTTTCGTTGTATTCCTGCCCGTCAAGAGCGTAGGCGTCATGGGCGATGGCCGCACCTACGACTGGGTTGTGAGCCTGCGTTCCGTTGAAACAAGCGACTTCATGACCGCCAAGTGGTCTGAACTGCCGTACTCGCTTTTGGCCACCGTCTCCAACCGCATCATCAACGAAGTGAAAGGCATCAATCGCGTCGTCTACGATGTCTCGGGCAAGCCGCCTGCCACAATTGAATGGGAATAATCCGGTCAAACAGCTGATCTGATTGTCCGAAGGGCGAATCCGGTGTGGTTCGCCCTTTTTTGCCTCTTTGTGCCGGACTACGTCTTTTGACGGAAGTTTCTCAAGGTTTTTATACGAGCGGTCAGATAGAATCGGCAGATATATGTCGGCTAGCCTTCACGGCACGACAAATTTTCGAAAGGATTAATTATGTATCTGAAGTCCCCGAGCCTTGAAGAAGGCTCCCGCATGCCCGCCAAGCACTCCCTTAACGGAGGCAATCTGTCTCCCGAACTTTCCTGGGGCGACTTCCCGGCGGGAACAAAGAGTTTTGCGGTCACCTGCTACGATCCGGACGCTCCGACCGGTTCCGGCTGGTGGCACTGGGTTGCACTCGATATTCCGTCCAATGTCACAACGCTGGCCGAAGGAGCAAAGCTTGCGGCTCCGGCACGTGAACTGACAACAGACTACGGCACCAAAGGCTTTGGCGGCGCCTGTCCTCCCTCGGGACACGGCATGCACCGCTACGTATTTACGGTTTGGGCACTGCCGGTGGAAAAACTTGACCTGCCCGACGGCGCTACCGCCGCCAACGCAGGCTTCATGCTCAACGCCATGGCTCTGGCAACCGCAAAAATCACGGCAACCTACGTCACACCGTAGTCCCTGCCCTTCATGAAATTTCTGGGCAGGTACGCGCCCGTGCCTGCCCTTTCGTCGAACTCAGCTGATAACTTGGATTTGATTGAGTTCGGCGAACTCACACCATAAAAAAAGTCGACTTTTCAAAAAGCTTGACCTCGGGGAGAAAAAACATGACTGCAGACTCCACACAGATGCAGCGCCCGGTGATGAATCCGCACGAAAAACGGATGCAGACGATTCAAGCCGTCCTCTATGTCATCGCCATCATTTTGGGTCTCATCAACGGCTTTTACGGTTCCGAATTTTGGATTCAGACGGGTGAATTCATCTCGACGATCTTCATTCGTCTGTTCCGTTTCATCGCGGTTCCGATCATCGCCGTATCGATCATTGCCACGCTCTCGCAGATTTCGCGTTCTACGGAATCCGGACGCATTTTCCGTCACAGCGTTTTCTACACGCTTCTGACCACAATTTTGGCCGCCTCGCTGGCAGCAATTCTTTTTGAAGTCTTTTCGCCCGCCAACGTAACCCTAAGCAACACGACCGAAGCGTCAGCCGCCATCGCAGGCATCAAAGGCAAGAGCTACTTTGACTACATCACATCCGTTGTCCCCGACAACGCGATTGCGCCGTTCTTGTCGGCCAACGTTCTTTCGGTTTTGCTGATTGCCGCCGCCGTCGGTATCGCCATTGCCAAACTGCCGCATGACAGCCGCGAACAGCGCGTGCTGATGGCCTTCTTCTCGGGCCTTCAGGCCGTGCTCTTCACGCTGGTGGGCTGGATCATCATGATTCTTCCGTTGGGTATCTTCGGCTTTTTCACGGTGCTGGCCAAAGAAATCAACGCCGGTGTTGCCGTGGGTGGTCTTGGCACCTATTTCGCAACGGTGCTCTCAGCCAACTTCATCCAGATGCTCATCGTGCTGCCTGCGCTTCTTTTGCTGCGCGGCATCAACCCGATTCGGGTCTTTAAGGGCATGCTGCCGGCTTTGACCGTCGCTTTCTTCTCGAAGTCGTCGGCAGGAACGTTGCCCGTAACCATGCGCTGCTCGGAAGTCAATCTCGGTGTTAAAGAGAGCGTTTCGCGCTTTGTGCTGCCGATGTGCACAACCATCAACATGAACGGATGCGCCGCCTTTATTTTGATTACGGTCGTCTACCTCATGCAAAACGCAGGTGTTGACATTACCTGGTCAACACTCGCCGTCTGGATCTTCATTGCCACGATCGCGGCGGTGGGCAACGCAGGCGTTCCGATGGGATGCTTCTTCCTTTCGGCTAGCCTGCTGGCCAGCATGAATGTCCCCATTCTGCTTATGGGCGTTATCCTGCCCTTCTACGCTGTGATCGACGCTATCGAAACAACTCTCAATGTCTGGAGTGACTCCAACGTAGCCGTTTTGGTACATAAAGATCTCTACGGAGACATTTAGTGCCGTCTCCTTGACCTGCGTCTAGCCTTCTAAGGAAAAGGCGCAGGCTCAAGGCGGGTACAATTCCAAATGCAGTGCGGGAGTTGCCTCGCGGCTCCCGTCTCTTTTTTCTGCCATGCGGCCTGCCCCGAAGCCGCAGCAATCTCTCAAAAGAAAATACGGCGTAACGTCGAAACCGCTGATTTGACTGTGCGCCGCCAATCACAAAAAGAACCAAAGAGATGTTTTCTAATCCGACCGCCATTACTTTTACCGGCTACATGATTTTGATGGTGATCCTGGGCTTTGTCGCCTGGCGATACACCCGCAACTTCAACGACTACATTTTGGGCGGCCGTAGTCTCGGCGGCGTTGTGACGGCTCTTTCCGTCGGCGCTTCCGACATGAGCGGCTGGCTGCTGATGGGCTTGCCCGGCGCCGTGTTTCTTTCGGGCATCACGGAAAGCTGGATTGCAATCGGCCTCACGCTCGGTACCTATCTGAATTGGAAGTTCGTCGCAGCCCGCCTGCGCGTATACACCGAAGTTTCTCATAATGCCCTGACTCTTCCGGACTTTTTCACGCATCGCTTTAAGGACGATACGCGCATGCTGCGCATTCTCGCGGCCGTCGTCATTTTGGTGTTTTTCACGATCTATTGTGCGAGCGGCGTTGTGGCCGGTGCCCGCCTTTTTGAAAACACCTTTGACATGAGCTATGAACGCGCTGTCTGGATCGGCGCGGCTGCAACCATCATTTATGTGTTCATCGGCGGGTTCTTGGCAGTAAGCTGGACGGACACTTTCCAGGCTTCGCTCATGTGCGTGGCGCTCGTCGTAACGCCCATCGTCGTGATGACCGATCTCGGCGGCTTTTCGAGTGCCGTTGAACAAGTCAAAGCCATCGACGTCAACATGGTCAACATGCTCTCGCATCAGACCTTTATCGGCGTACTCAGTCTCATCGCCTGGGGTTTAGGTTACTTCGGACAGCCGCATATTCTGGTGCGCTTTATGGCTGCGCGCTCAATCAAGGTGATTCCTCGCGCATGCCGCATTTCTCTGATCTGGATGATCTTTTGCCTTGGTGGCGCCGTCTCGGTGGGCTTCTTTGGTTCGGCCTACTTTGCTGCGCATCCGGATCAGGCCACGCTCGTTACGGAAAACCACGAGCGCGTCTTCATCGTGCTCTCGCAGGTGCTCTTCAATCCCTGGGTCGGCGGCATTCTGATGGCTGCGATTCTGGCAGCTGTCATGAGCACGCTCTCCTGCCAGCTGTTGGTCTGCTCATCGACCCTGACTCAGGATTTCTACCGCGGCTTCATTCGCCCCAAGGCCAACCAATGGGAACTGTTGTGGTTCGGTCGAATGATGGTGCTGCTGATTTCGTTTGTGGCCATCTTCATCGCCATGGATCCGCAAAGCCTGGTGCTCTCGCTTGTTAGCTACGCCTGGGCAGGATTCGGTGCGGCCTTCGGCCCGGTGATCCTCATCAGCCTCTGGTGGAAACGCATGAACAAATACGGCGCCATGGCCGGTATGTTTACGGGCGCAGCCACAGTCCTGATTTGGCACCAATTCAACTGGTTCGGTCTCTACGAAATCGTTCCGGGCTTTCTCTTTGCCGCCATCGCCATCTATGTTGTGAGTCTTCTCACGGAAGCTCCCGACAACGAAATCTGCGAAACCTTTGACAAGGTTGAAGCCGAAGTTCGAGCGGGCTAAACACAATCTGGCGAAAAATTCAACATCCGGATCGTCGCGGTCGGTGGTGTCCTTCCACCGGCCGCGCTTGTTTTGCAGGGAATTTTGCCTAGACGCTTTGGACTAAAACGGGAGTATTATTTTTTCGTTACGCCGCCTGCGCCTACCTCGTCGCGCAGACAGCCGGAAAGGATTCCGATAAAAAACAAACTCGCGGAGACAATTGCAAATGCAAAAGAAACCTCTTGATTGGTCCAAACTCGGATTTGCCTATCGTCCGACGGACTTTCGTTATCAAGCGAACTGGAAAGATGGATCTTGGGATGAAGGCGGCTTGGTAACTGACCCCAACATCGTCCTTTCGGAGGCAGCCTGCGTGTTTCACTACGCTCAGAGCTGTTTTGAGGGCTTAAAGGCCTACACCACAAAAGACGGTCGCATCGTCACGTTCCGTCCCGACATGAATGCCGAGCGTATGGCTAACACGGCGCGCCGCCTGGAAATGCCCGCATTTCCGGAAGACAAGTTCGTGCAGGCCGTTGTGGATACCGTACGAGCCAACGCCGCATGGGTACCTCCTTTCGGCACGGGTGCCTCTTTGTATATTCGCCCGTTCATGATCGGCTCCGGCCCGCAGATCGGTGTTGCCCCTGCTCATGAATTTCTCTTCCGCATCACGGTCATGCCTGTGGGCGCATATTTCCAGGGCGCAGTCAAGCCCTTGAAGGTGCGCGTGTCCGACTACGATCGCGCCGCTCCCCGCGGTACCGGTCACGTCAAAGCCGGTCTTAACTATGCTATGAGCCTGTATCCCACGATGGAAGCTCATCGTCACGGCTTTGCTGAAAACATTTATCTGGATCCGGCATCCCGCACTTATGTGGAAGAAGCGGGCGGCGCCAATGTCATCTTTGTCGATAAAGACAACAACCTGATTGTTCCGAAGTCCGATTCGATTCTGCCTTCGATCACCCGTCGTTCGCTCGTATATGTCGGCGAACACTACCTCGGTCTCAATGTGATCGAACGCAAGGTTGCCCTGGAAGAAGTCAAAGACTTCAAGGAAGCCGCCTTGTGCGGTACGGCTGGCGTTCTCGCACCGATCGGCGAAATTCACACCAAGGACGGCGTCATCGCACTGCCCTCCGGTATGGACAAGATGGGCGAGATCTCCGGCAAGTTGCGTGAAACGCTCACCGGCATCCAGGCGTGCGAAATCGAAGCTCCGGAAGGTTGGGTTGTTGAAGTCGGCAAGGAAAGCGACTTCGAATAACGTCATTGCTTGACGACAGAAATTCCGCATCGATCTGAGTCTTCGGTGCGGAATTTTTTTGTCCAATAACGATCGATTTGTTTTTGGACAAAAAGAGAAGAAAAAGAGGACAATTGACAGATGTCTTTCAACAGCAATGCATTCCATGGAACAAATCGTCGCATCTGTGATCTTCTTGGTCGTGCTGAGCGTTCTTTTACTCTGGCGGAAAAAGAAGCAAAAACAGCAAATCCGCCTTCAAAGCTCGGGACTTGCCTCAACCCTCTCCTCGCTTCTCGACTCTCTTCCTTTGTCGAGAAACACACTTGAGCAATACCTTTCAGGACATAAGTATTTCAGTCACACGGATTGGGAGCGCTTGCAAGAGTGCCGGCAAATACTCCTGCAGACACTGCGAAACCATCCTCTTGCCGATTATGAAGCAATCGAGCAACCGCCGGCACAGTTTCTTTTGCGTTTTGCTCTCGCCGTTAAGTCCGGGCTTGGAAATCGAGAGGATTACAACCGCAAGGCGGAAGATTTTCTTTTATCGCATTGGGAAAAATTTTTTGATCAATGCGAATCCAATCCGCTGACGCAAGCTCAGCGTCGAGCTTGTATCAATGATGATGACAACACGCTTGTGGTGGCCGGAGCCGGCAGCGGCAAAACCTCTACGATCATCAGCAAATGTCTTTATCTCATTCAAAGCGGATTGGCTCTGCCCGAACAAATCCTGCTTTTGGCATACAACCGCAATGCGGCTGATGAAATAAAAGAACGCATCAAGCGAAAAATCGGCAGTACAAAACTAGACGTCCACACCTTCCACTCTTTCGGGAACAAGATCCTTAATCAACACAATGACAATAACCTGCGCTTGACGAACTTTGTCGAACAGGATGTCGAATTTTCACGTTTTATCGTCTCGACTGTACAAGAAGCAGCCGAGCAAAATCCCGCCTATAAGAAAACCTTAATTCGTTTCTTTCAGGAACACCAAATACCTGTTTATGCTGAGTCTGACTTCAGCGACGCCGATCTTTTCAACGCCTTTCGCAATAGTCTGGACTTAAGAACCTTCAGAAATGAGCTGGTTAAAAGCGGCGGCGAGCTCTATATCGCCAATCTGCTCTACCGTTGGCAGATCCCTTACGCATACGAAGCCCGTTACCCTCATATCACTAACGCCAGTTACAAACCGGACTTCCTGATTACCGATCAGCCGTTTGCGCAATCCGAGACCAATCCCCTCTATTCGGAACGTTCTTTTCGGACGATCCGTTCCGGTGCACGTGTGGCTTGGATTGAATATTTCGGCATTGACCGCAACGGCAATCTTGCCCCTTTCATCAATCGCGAAGAGTACTTGAAGTCCCGCCAATGGAAGCGAGATCTGCACCAAGCAAACGCAACATCGCTTATCGAACTTACCACAGGCGATTTGCAAGATGGTCTACTCGAGGAAAAACTGCGGCACGCACTCTGCGAATTGGGCTTTGAAATCAACCCTATGAGTGACGAGGAATTTCTCCATAATCTGTGGACAGAAAATCGTCCATTACACCCAAAATGGCAAGAATTCATCTCACTCATTCGAAATTTTCTTGTGCTATTCAAAGATTCCGGATATTCGGATGAAGAAATTCTTGCGCGAGCCAGGCAGTTTCACTATGACGCCGTTCGCATTGACGCTTTCCTAACACTGTTTCGGCCGGTCATCACGCGCTATGAGGAGTTCAAACGTCATCATTATGAAATTGACTTCTCAGACATGGTTCTGCGTTCCTGTGAAATTCTGGATCGTCAACAGGAGCGGCTGCCGTATCGATACGTACTCGTTGACGAGTTCCAAGATATCAGTCGTTCGCGCAGTCTTCTGCTCAACAGCGTGCTAAGAAACGCTTCGTCAGCACGACTCTTTGCCGTCGGCGATGACTGGCAGTCGATCTATCGCTTCTCAGGTTCAGATCTCGATCTTTTCGTGCATTTCGATCGGCATTACCCAAAGTGCTCGATATTGCAGCTCGATAAAACATATCGCTTCAGCAACAAACTCAACTCACTTTCCTCCGGGTTTATCTGTAAAAATCCTGAGCAGATCAAAAAGCACATGACTGCCGTCAAACTCGTCGACAAACCCTCCGCTCTTGCCGTTGATGTGAGGAAACTCATGCTGAAGATGAGTTCTCAGTCCTTTGAACTTAAAAGCGCCCTCGACAATACGCTTTGCTACCGAAATGCCCTCTACTGGTGTCTTCATCGCATCTCGGAAGAGCACAAAGAATTGGACTCCCAACCTCCTACCGTCCTACTGCTCGGGCGCATGATGTGGAAAAACATGCCGTCCCTGTCCAAAATCACTGAAGCCGAACTCCGCAAAAGTTTTCCTCTGCTGTCGATTTCCTACCGAACAATTCATTCGGCCAAAGGACTCGAAGCCGATTATGTTCTCCTTATCGGAATTGATTCCGGAGTATTTCCCTGCACCAAACAAAGCGATCAAATCATTGAGTCTGTATTGCCAATGGTCGAAAGCTATCCCTATGCTGAAGAAAGGCGTCTTTTTTACGTTGGCATGACGCGCCCCAAAAAACACTTGATCATTCTCTATGACAGTGTCAAGCCATCTCCGTTTATGAGTGAACTCACTCGAGAAAGTCCCCCAGATCTGTTATCTCAGTATTCCGACGCAAGTTATGAAATTTCATGCCCACGCTGCAAAGATGGCAATCTGATTTTGCACGCATCTCGAAGCGGCGGCAGATACTACCAATGCAGCAACGGACTATGCTCGGAAGTCTTTAGTTGCTGTCCCAACTGCGGTGCTCCATTGATCAAGGATCACACCGGTCGTTATTGCCTCAACTCTCAATGCAATTACATAGAAATTCGCTGCAATAAGTGCGCTTCGGGGTTCATGAAACGACGTATAAACAGTCGAAACGGACACATGTTCTATGGTTGCTCAAACTGGAATTCTCTTGGCTCAGGATGTAGCCAGACAATGCAGTGTGAAATGGCTCAGAAAGCAATCAATAACTACAAAGGCAACATTCAGAAGAAACGTCTGGATTTATCTGAACGATTTCCGCAATCCGGCAGTCAATCCAATAATCCGCCCTGTTGAAGCTTTTTTTGCTGAGGATCCTGAATGTGGGAAAGAAGAATACCTACTGATTCCGCACTGAATCAACAGTGTTAGTCTTTATCCTAAAAATCAGCACGGTTTTGCGTTATCTTCAACAAATGGGAGAATGTTCCATGGCTTGTCACTATGACTGCTTTTTCATCAACGGTGTCTGGGTAAAACCCCACTCCGACGATGTCATTTCACTGGAAAATCCCGCCACAGGCGAAATTTTTGCACATGTACCGGACGGCACTCCCGAAGATGTCGCCAATGCCATCGAGGCGGCCGCACAAGCACAACCGGCATGGGCCGCCACGCCGCTTTGCCAGCGTATCGAACGCATGCAAAAGGCTCTTGAAATTTTCAGAACTTATCGAGAAGAGATCATTCGTCTGGAAGCTCTGGAACTGGGTTCGCCTGTGAGTTTTTCAGCAAATTCTCATTGTGATTATCAGTTCACGCGTATTGAGTCGTACATCCAAGAATGCAAAAACGTCCCGCTAAAGGAAAACTTCGAGCAAAGCACTGTCGTGCGAGAACCTGTTGGGGTTGTTGCTTGTATCACGCCTTGGAACTATCCGCTCGGACAAGTGGTTCAAAAAGTCATCCCTGCATTGCTCATGGGCAATACGGTGGTTCTCAAACCGAGTCAACACACGCCGCTGACCAGTTATCTTCTGGTGGATTCGCTTGATCAAGCCGGTTTTCCGCCCGGCACCGTCAATCTGGTCACAGGGCGCGGCTCCAGATTAGGCGACACCCTTGCCACGCATCCTCTCGTCGACATGATCTCCTTTACCGGTTCAACAAACGTAGGAATCAAACTCAGTCAGAAAGCACTGGGAACTCTCAAGCGCATTTCCCTGGAACTTGGCGGCAAATCCCCCTTCATTTGGCTGCCGAGTCAAGACTACGCACCGGCTGTTGACAAGCTTTTTTCCTCTATTTTTTATAACTCCGGTCAGACTTGTACGGCACTGTCTCGCCTATTGGTTCCAGAGGAAGATCTCGATCAAATTAAACCGCTGTTGCTGTCACGCGTATCGGAACTCACCGTTGGTGATCCGATGGATCCGAATACCAAAATCGGACCTATGGCAAGTCGGGCTCAGTACGAAAAAGTTCTCGCCTATATCGAACTGGGTCAAAAAGAAGGAGCCGAATTGCTTTGCGGCGGAG
>ULTN01063013.1_pt1 | contig 11191 bp, 12 predicted proteins | sample 1957681 | NCBI WGS metagenome assembly ULTN01 (sample SAMEA4835736, study PRJEB28245) | human gut metagenome | biome: gut microbiome; material: fecal sample | place: Denmark | collected 2008
CAAGCGCCTGCGTAAGCCCCCTCAGACCTGCCTTTGAAGCGGAATAATGAACCTCGCAGGAAGCGCCAAGACGCCCCCAGACAGAGCCTATATTTATTATCTTGCCGTAGTGCCGGCGTATCATTCCCGGCGCGGCGGCGCGGGAAAGATAAAATGCAGAGGAAAGATTGGTGTCAATCATGCGCTTCCACTCATCATCTGTGATGTCGGTGAAAAGCTTTATCGAGGCTATTCCGGCGCAGTTTACAAGCACGTCAATATGACCGAGCGCTGATTCAGCCTCGGCAAAAGCGCGCTGTGCCTCTGCGGGATCGGAGACGTCTGCGCGTATGAAGATAAGGGATGCGTCGGTTTTGCCGACGGCTTTTTTTATATCCTCATAAGTCCTGCGCGCCGCTTCGTCAGAGCTGCGGTAAACTGCCGCCACGTCACATCCGCAACCGATAAAGCGCCTGACGCAGGCAGCGCCTATGCCGCGTGAGCCTCCTGTGATAAGGATCTTTCTTCTCATTGCCACTACCGTTTTTCTTTCTTTTTTTGTTTGCGGTTCCTGTCACCGGGCTCATGATGCCGGTGCTTTTTTTCGCGTTAATTATATCATATATGCGCGTCGGTTGCAATAGCGGATTTTTTCACAGACGGTACTTTACGGCGTCCGTGGAGCGAACCACCGCAGTGTCGAATAATGTAGTTTTATAAATATATCGAGCATTTTTGTTAGAAATATATCGAAATTAGATTAATTACAAAGAAACACGTTATATAACTATCTAAATATGCGCGGTGATAAGCCGGTTGCCCGGTATTTGAAGGCGCGCTGCGCATATCCGAAAACAATTGTCTGCCGGAGGTTTTAAGCCCCGGCAGACTTGCTTTGGGTTGACAGCACGCTCATCCGTTCAGATAAGAAGCACCAGCAGAAGACATATCAGCAGCTCGTCGTCACGCCTGCCTCCGCTGAAAAAGACCAGCGCCATTACACCGAGCAGAAGCAGCTCTTCAGCACCGATACTGATACTCATGAACCCGTCGCGGCAGGCGGGAGGGGAGGAACGGTCGCAGTCCTTTTTCTCTCTGCATTCTTCTTCGCGCCTTTCGTCCTGTCTGCGTTCACCCTTGTCTTCACGACCGCATCCGGGTCGTGCGCAGCCATCGTCTGAAGCTTTGCGTCCGCAGTCGTTATCTCTCTCTGAGACTCGGAGATCCGAGCCGCAGCGCTCCTCTCGCCTTGATCCGAGCCGATTGCCGCAGTCCTCGCCGCGCTGTCCGGAGCAGCACATTTCGCCCCCTTCTTCGCACTGAGAGTTACGGCATTCATCTCTCTGTGAGGTCCGTTTGTCTCTGCACTGCGAGCCGTTGCAGCGCGGATCGCACCGTGTTCCGCAGCGTTCTCCGCAACGTTCGTCGCTGTCGTTTTGTCCTTCTCTGCGGGCGTCCCACCTGTCGGCGTCATCGTTTCCGCCGCGTGGAGAAAAGGCGTTTCCGCCGTAGTTATCGGGAATTGATATTCCCGGAGGTATTCGTCTGTCACCGTTTCTTGAATACATTTTATGTGCCGTCCTTTCCTGTTTCCGAAAGTCCCGGGATCTTTCGCTGGCGATCTCTCACGGCTTTTTTACCGTGTGCAGGGCGTCGCTCAGACGGTCGATCCCAAGCATGTAATCAATTGTTTCGCGCCGGTGCGGATTAAGATACGGCTTCCGCGCCGACAGCAGTGCGCATCTTCTTTTTCGTTCCTCGTCACCGGAGCCGCCATGTCTGCCCGGACTGCCTGAACCTATGTTGAGTCCGCCGAGCATCGAGGAAAAAGCCGCGAGCATCGACGGGTCAAAGGGCAGTCCGCCCGGCGTGGCGGAAGCGGCTTTCGCGCTCTCATCCTTTTCCGGGTCTGGAGCCTTGCCATCCGCTTCCTCGGCGGGCGTACTGTTGCCGCTCCCCTGCGAGCTGTCGTACTGCGGCGTCTTCATACCGGCGACCGCCTCGTTTACGGCTGCCATCAGGGTGGGATTTGACATGAGCTTTGATATTGCGTTTTCGAGTCCTGACGTGCCTTCGTCAGCCATATTCGTCACCTCCGATGCTTACGCATTCGTGCCGCCGATGCTTCCGAGAAGCTCGTCGGCGAGCTTTTCAAGCTCCTCGTCGCTTGCGCTGTCAACGGCACGTCTCAGCTCTCCGAGAGCCGACGGGCTGAGATCCAGACCCGATATATCAACGCCGGCGTCGGCGGCGAGCCTTTCTATTATGAATTTCAGCTGCGTGTCGCTCAGCAGGAGCAAACGCTTCAGCGCATTCCTATCCAGTTTCATGATTCTGGGCACACCTTTCCTTGCGGTATTCTTCATAAGCAGTATATGCCCCGACGTAAAAGTGGTTACGTCGGGGCGGGGGGGCGTAATAAAAAGGGGCAGGACGCAAAAAATGGCCTTGATACGATAAAATTATTTACCATAAGTAAATTTATTGCGGAAAAATGTCCGTTTGCGGTAGACAAATCAAATCAAAAATGATATAATAAAATGATGAAATATTATTTTTCTTACGGCGGACGCACAAGGTCTGCCGGGAGAAAATAAAGTTGTATGGGGCTGTTTTATGAAGCATGTGTTTATACTGAATCCCGCTGCCGGAAAGGGCGACGAGGTTGCTCCGCTTTGCTCAAAGCTGGAAGCCGAATGCAAAAGACTGGGGGCGGATCATTTCATATACACCACCCGGAATCCCGGTGACGCCACCGAGTTCATACTCCGCGAGAGCGCTGAGGGAGGCAGATTCTCAGGGGACAAATGCCGTTTTTATGCCTGCGGAGGAGACGGTACGATCTCCGAGGTGCTTGACGGCGCGGCGCGTGTTGAAGGGGCTGAGGTAGGCGTTATTCCCATAGGAACAGGCAACGATTTCTGCCGCAGCTGCACTCCGCAGGAGCTTTATTTTGACGTTGAGGCGCAGATAAACGGGCGAGTTATCCCCATTGACGCGGTTAAGTATAACGGAAGATACTCCGCGAATATGATAAACATAGGCTTTGACTGCGAGGTCGTAAAGGAAACGGCGCGCATAAAGCGCAAGCCGTGGGTGCCGGGTAAGTTAGCTTACATATTCGGTCTTATAAAGACTTTGGTGCGTAAGCCGGGAGTGTCGTTCACTCTGAGTGTGGACGGCGGCAAGCCGGAGCATTACAGCCTTCTGCTTTGCGCGATCGCAAACGGGCCTTACTGCGGCGGAGGCTTTGACGCCTTGCCTATGGCGGAGCTGTCTGACGGTCTTGTAAATATTATAAAAATAAAAAATATTTCGCGGTTGAAATTCGTTTCGCTGGTCAAATACTACAAGGACGGCACTCTGCCAGGCAAAAAGGGAATTGAGGAGCTTTGCGAATACACCAGCTGCCACCGTGCGGTGTTTGAATTTGACAAAACTCAGGCTGTCTGCATTGACGGTGAGGTGAGAGAGATGGAGCGCCTTGAAATTGAGGTCGAGCCGGGCAGATTCCGGTTTTCCGCGCCGCGAGGAGCGGTATTCGGAAGCGCTCTTGACTGTGCGGCAAAGTCGGCGGCGGGAGTTTAAGCTACTTTCACTACTGATATGAAGCTTATTGTGTTTTCCGATTCACACGGCAGGACCGAAATGCTGAGGCGCGCAGCCGAGGTGCATTTTGCCGATCCCGCCACGGCCGGGGTGGTGCATCTTGGTGACGGAATTGAGGATCTTTCGTTTATTGACACGGGCAGCCTGCCGGTATGGCGCGTCAGGGGGAATTTTGAGGATTATATGTATTCCTACGGTTCGCGCAGCGACGCCCCTGCGAGCGAGCTGACTTTTGAGCTTGGCGGGTATCGGATAATGATAATGCACGGCCACCGCTTTGACGTCAAGCGCGGTTATGAGCGCGCGGCGGCTTATGCCGCATCAAAGGGCACAGACCTGCTTATGTTCGGTCACACTCATACAATGCTTGAAAAATATCTGCCTGCGGGCGAGGTGCTTGGCGGGGAGGTCACGGAAAAACCGCTTTATCTGTTCAATCCGGGTACTGCCGGCGCCGGTTTCCGCCGCAGCTACGGTGTGGTAGACCTGCGCCCGGAGGGAATAGTATGTTCCCACGCCTGCGCAAGGCTTTAAGGCTCAGGGCAGCGGCTTTCAAAAAACGAGGGGCTGTTGCACTGATAGCGCAGCAGCCCCTCATTATGAATGTGCCCCGAATGCACAGCTAAGATTATTCCGCAACTACCGCTTCCGCTTCTTCGGCTTCAGCTGTTTCTGCGGCTTCCACTGCGGCATGATATGCCTCAAGCACCGCGTTCTCCAGCTTGCCTCTGAACTGAGCGTTTATCGGATGAACTATGTCACGGTAAGTCTCGTCCGGGTTTTTGCGGCTGGGCATGACGATAAAATATCTGTCACGTGCATTGATTACCTTGACGTCGTGGAGCGCAAGCTCATTGTCGAAGGTTACAGATACGATCGCCTTCATCGGACCGTCGTCAAACAGCTTTCTTACCTTAATGTCAGTGATTTCCATGATTTGCTTTCCTTTCGTATGTCTTGATTGCCCGACCGCTTATCCTCGGCGTCGGAAGCGAACTTGTCAAAACGGAGGTCGCCGGTATGCCGGACGATGGATACCGTTTTGTTTCTTACACCTTTAGTATATAGTACGTTTGTGACGGTTATTCAAACAAACGGGGGATTTTTCGTGATTATTTAGATGAAAGACCGTCAACAGCAGCAAATATCCGGCGCTCTTTGGCGCACGGATAACTATCGAATCACAAGGAGGCGCAAGCCATGTCCACACCAAATACACATTACGGAGCAGAAAAGATAGAAAGAATGCTTGACGGCTGCAAGAGCATTTTTTTCATAGGTATAGGTGGCATCACGATGTCATCTCTGGCTCATATTTCGCACCTGCGCGGCTACCGCACCGGCGGCTCGGACAGGACGGAAACTGAGCTGACCCGCAGTCTTGCGGAATGCGGTATTGAAATTTTCTACACCCACGATGCCGCGCACGTCGAGAATTACGACGCCGTGGTATACACCGTGGCGATATCACCTGAAAACCCTGAATATCAGACCGCCCAGCGGCGCGGCATACCCTGTATTTCGCGCGCGGACTATCTCGGATATGTAATGACGGGATACCGCAACCGTATAGGAGTGTGTGGGATGCACGGAAAGAGCACCTGTACCTCCATGTGCGCTCTGGCGTTTATGGAGGCTGGCGGCGACCCTACGGTCGTCTCGGGTGCTGAGCTTGCCGCAATGGGCGGAGCGTACCGCATCGGCGGGGAGGAGAATTTCATTTTCGAAGCGTGCGAGTATATGGATTCCTTCCTTGACTTCAATCCGACGGTCGCAGTGGTGCTCAATATTGAGATGGATCACGTCGATTATTTTTCAAGCATGGCGCAGATACGCCGTTCCTTTTCAAATTTCATGTCGCTGACTGGTCCTGCGGGTGTTGCCGTTGTGAACGCCGACGACGAAAACGTAATGCTTGCCTCCCGCTTTTACACCGGAAGGGTCGTGACCTTTTCAACCGGAAATCCCACCGCAGATTATTCCGCCGCCAATATAACAATGAAAAAGGGGCGCGCCGTTTTTGATGTTCTGAAGAAAGGCGAGCTTGCGGCTCATCTGGAGCTTAAAGTTCCCGGCGCTCACAACATCTACAACGCGCTTGCGGCGTTTGCAGCCGCCATGGAATGCGGTCTTGACCCCGAACGCGTGGCAGCGGGACTTGCCGGATTTACCGGCGCTCACCGCCGTATGGAGCTTAAGGGCAGCTTCCGCGGTGTGGAGGTCTACGATGATTACGGTCATCATCCTACTGAGATAAGGGCAACTCTTGGTGCGCTCCGCGGCTTGTGCGGAGGGCGTCTTGTCTGCGTGTTCCAGTCACACACATACAGCCGCACAGCAAAGCTGTTTGATGACTTCGCCGACGCGCTGAGTGCCGCCGACCGGGTGATAGTTGCCGATATTTACGCTGCGCGGGAGACCGACACAATGGGCGTGAGCGGCGAAAAGCTGGCGGCGGAGATCGAAAATAACGGCGGCAGTGCGGTCTATGGCGGCAGCTTTGAGAACATTGCGGAGCTGCTTGAGCGCGAGCTGCGCGAGGGCGACACGCTGGTCGTTATGGGCGCGGGGGATATTTACAAGGTCTTCCCGCTGCTGGGGCTTCCGGAATGAGCGGCTATTGCGGCGCGGCGGGAATATATGACGCCGTAAATTCGGACATTGACTATTCCGCATGGGCGGATTTTATCGTTGACGGTCTTTCACGCTTCGGCGCTGGCAGAGCCGAGCCGGAGCTGGTGCTTGACCTTGCCTGCGGTACCGGTTCGCTGACACGCGAGCTTGCCGCACGCGGCTTTGATATGACGGGGGTGGATTCCTCGCCTGAAATGCTTGAAATTGCCCGCGAGAGGTGCGGCGAAAGCGTGCTTCTGCTTTGTCAGGATATGCGCAGCTTCGAGCTTTACGGAACTGTGGGGGCTGTGGTGTGCTGTCTTGATTCCGTCAATCACATGACTGAGGACGGCGACCTTGACGAGTGCTTTTCCTGTGTGCACAATTATCTTGTTCCTGGCGGTGTGTTCATATTTGATGTAAACACTCTGAAAAGGTTTGAGGATGACTACGGAGAGCTGGCGTACCTTTTCCCTGAGGTGACCGAGGACGGACGCGAGACCTTCTGCGCATGGCAGAATGACTTTGATCCCGACACGGGCATCTGCGATTTCGGGGTAACGGTGTTTGAGGAGACTGAGGCAGGCTCGGGTCTTTACAGCCGCACGGACGACGAGTGGTCGGAGCGGTACTATCCGATGGAGGAGATACGCTCGGCGCTTGAACGCTGCGGAATGAAGATCGTCGCGGTTGCGGGAGCGGAAGAAGGGGAAGTGCTTCCACAGGGGCTTGACTGGGGTTCTCCGGTGAACGCCGGATGCGGAAAGATACACATCGCGGCGGTGGCAGTGAAGTAGATCAGGCTTGCCGTGCACCGGGAAAATGTGCGTTCCGGATCTGAAATAAAAAAATTGAAAAAATCGAAAAAAAGGTATTGACAAAATGGCAATACTGTGATATAATCTAACACGTCGCCGGCAAGGAAGAGCAGGGAGCGGGAGCATAGCTCAGCTGGGAGAGCACATGCCTTACAAGCATGGGGTCACAGGTTCGAGCCCTGTTGTTCCCACCAACATCCGGCCCGGTAGCTCAGTTGGTTAGAGCGCTAGCCTGTCACGCTAGAGGTCGTGGGTTCGAGCCCCATCCGGGTCGCCAACTGCCGCGCGGCGATAAAAAAGCGGTAAAAGGCAGTCCAGACTGCTTGCCTCTGTAGCTCAGTTGGTAGAGCAGGGGACTGAAAATCCCCGTGTCGTTGGTTCAATTCCGACCGGAGGCACCATTTGCGGATTTAGCTCATTTGGTAGAGCGCGACCTTGCCAAGGTCGAGGTGGCGGGTTCGATCCCCGTAATCCGCTCCAAACACGGGTACGAATACAATTCGTACCCGTTATTATTAGGCGTCGTAGCCAAGCGGTAAGGCAGAGGTCTGCAAAACCTTTATTCCCCGGTCCGATTCCGGGCGACGCCTCCATGTATAAGCCTCTTAAAAGATATTTGAGGCAAAAAGCCCGATTCTACAAGGAATTTCGGGCTTTTTTCATGCCTCAAAAAGTCTCAAAACAAAAAGATATTTTTAGCCGATTTCGACCTACTGCGCGGAATCGGACTGGTGGAACGCTATTTCAGGGCGGTTTTCAGAGAGTTTTTCTCTTAAGAAAACCGCCCTTTTTTCGTTTTTCACAAAAAACATTGTTAAATTTCTGTGTCTGAGAAAGGAGGTGCTTCGGATCGTCTACATATATAAAAAAGAAGACTGCGACTGCCGCTACTGCCTGTATGATTCCAAAGGAAAATGCAAACTGCAGTAGTGCTGTTGCTATCAGGACAAAGTACGCACGGGGTCCCCCTTTACCCCAAACATGAAAAAATAATAAAACGCAGAAAGGAACAACATGATCAACTTAAAAATCAAAACTAATGGTACTGTGCGAAACCTCACACTGCCTTATCCCGGTCAATCAATTCCCGACATTATCGAAAAGAATTCAGTCGTAACTGTATCTGAGGTCACTGAACCCGAGTCGCTCAAATACATGGAAGGACACGAATGGAACATCGAAGAGATCAACTTTCTCGCCAAGCGTATGGAAAGCTTCGACAAGAGAGAAAAACGACAGTTCGATGCGATCGCTTCCCAACTAAAACCGAGTACCGGACAGGACCTCATCAATCAGACTTTCAATCTATCGAGGTATACCCTAATCTCCGATTTCAGCAGTCTTACTGAGATCGGCAAGACACATATCATCAACAGAAAACAGGCAAACATTTCAATGATCCTTTCATATATGGCTTCGATGATCCGAGACTGCAGAAGATATGGGATCAAGCGGATGATACAGATAAGCTGATTCTTCGGTATTTATCGGAGGGGTATACACAAAGAGAAATCGCCACTAAGATCGGAATAACGCAAGCCGCAATCAGTCTCAGACTGACAAAGTAATGAGTTGCAGGCACAAATAACCAAACTGAAAGCACAGAGAGTGCAGATGCTAAGCTCAAAGCTGGAAGATGCTAAAACCGAAATTGAGAAGGTCAGCAAAACCATCGCAACTATCAAAGAACCTCTGGAAGAATTCGACGAGGAACTGTTCAAAACGGTCATCGAGCAGATCTCCATAGATAAGAACGATAATATAACATTCACGCTGAAAGGAAACATATCCTTCACCGAAGAATTGTAAAGGAGCCAAAATGAAGAAGAACAGATTCATACCGTATGGCTACACCATGCGAAACGGTAAAATGGTGATTGAGAAAACGGAAGCAGAAGTCATTCGGCGAATCTTCTCCGCCTATATAGAAGGAGCTTCACTCAAAGAGATTGCAGACTCTCTCACTGCCCAACAAGTACCGTACACCGAAAAAAAGACGGAATGGTTCAAGGGCAGGATTAGCCGAATTCTTGAAAACAAGCGTTACTGCGGTGATGCCGAATATGATAAGATCATCGACGATGAGATCTTTACAGAAGCGCTTGATGCCAAAAGTGCAAGACAAGTTGCTGTGACGAGTGACCTTGACTGCGAGATAAACGCTGTGAAAAACCGAGTCAGATGCCTCAAATGCGGAAGTTTCATGACGAGAAAGGTTGACAAGCGGTGTCGCATCAAATCCGAATGGTCCTGCACCAATCCGGATTGTCATAGTCGGCAACGCATCGACGATGCTACGCTACTGGAGAGAGTCATGCTTCTGATAGCAAGAGTGAAAGCAAACGAACAGCTTCTCGACCAACCGCCCAAAGAACACACGAAAAACTCAATGGTTCTTAAGTGTGAAAACGAGTTGGAACAGGAGTTAAGCCGACAGCAACCGGATGAAGATATTATACTGCGCCATATCATGGCACTTGCCTCACAAGAATATGCAGCGACAACTGCAGATCAAGACCTTCTGAGAGAGCGAATCAAGAAAACGATTCGCAGGATCGAGATCAAGAAAGGCTTCGACAAACAAGCCTTTGACTTAATCGTCAAAACCATATTACTTGGAAATGACACCGTAAAGATTATAACCAAGACCGATACAACAATTGAGGAAAGGAGTAACGACGATGGAAGTTCGGAAGATAGCTAAAAAGACCGTATCCGTCATAGAACCCAAACAGTCCCTTCTGGTAGATAAAGCAAAATACCAACAGACTCGCATGGCTGCCTACTGTCGTGTCTCAACTGACTCTGCTGAGCAGAAGACCAGTTACGAAACACAAAAGCAAGTATATACCGATATGATTGCCAAACGAAAAGATTGGGAAATGGTTGGCATATATGCCGATGAAGGTATCTCTGGCACAAGAGCAGACAAGCGTCCCGAGTTCAACAGAATGATCAAAGACTGTCTGTCGGGCAAAATCGACTACATCATTACCAAATCAGTATCCCGTTTCGCAAGAAACACGGTCGAATGCCTTGAGTATGTGAGAATGCTGAAAGCGAGAAACATTGGCATCCTGTTCGAGGAACAGAATATTGATACGTTAAAATGCGACAGTGAGCTGTACCTTGTTATCTACGCAGGTTTCGCACAATCCGAATCGGAGAGCATGTCCAAAAACATTACCTGGGCATTCCGCAAAAACTTTGAAGAAGGAAAAGTCGTTATCAATTACAAGAGGATGATTGGCTAGTATGGAAACAATTCTATTATAAATTCCGCGGTGATGTCACCAAGGAATTTTGCGGGTACCCTGACCCGTCCAAAACTGTTCTGAGTTCGACCGCCGTCTACTCACGCAACACTTATGGTCAGATAATTGAATATAGAGTAGACTCGCAAGCCAACGGTTCAACAAAGCAGGAAAATTCGTATAATACCACTTCCGGCTCGCACATATTCGGTGCGCTGACCTCTACGACAAACGATCGCGGAGAGCCTATTCGGTATTTCTACGACTCAAGCACCGGACAGCTTAAAGCATCAATAGGCCCAGACGGTAACGGACTTACCTACTCCTATGACGCAGTGGGACGCCTGATAAACGCGTGCCCTGCCGAAACGACTTCAACCTCATACACCGAAACAACGGATTCGGCAAATGTGTCGTATGCTTATGACACCTTCTCCCGTCTGAGCACGATTACCACAGAGTCCACTACCTACACCTTTACATATGATGATTTCGGAAACAGCTCACAGATAAAAGCCGGAAACAACACGCTTGCGTCGTATGAATATAATGCAAAGAACGGTAAACTGAGCTATCTGCATTACGGTAACGGTCTGAATGTAAAATATGACTATGATTCCATTGACAGAGTTGAAAGAATAAGTTATAATACAACCGGAAGCTCCTCTTATACAGACGCATATGTGTACTCATATGATTCCAACGGCAATCTTTGCAAGATCGACGATAAGCTGAGCGGTCAGGTCACTACCTTCAATTACGACAGTCAGGGCAGGCTGTGCAGCTATTTTGTAAACGACAGCGATAGCGAGCTTGACCAGTCGGCGCTGTATTACAGTTATGATGACGAAAGCCGTATCAAGGAGCAACACTACATCCGTGATTACAACTATTCCGGCAGTGTATATACCCTTACGG
>ULTN01045372.1_pt1 | contig 11142 bp, 8 predicted proteins | sample 1957681 | NCBI WGS metagenome assembly ULTN01 (sample SAMEA4835736, study PRJEB28245) | human gut metagenome | biome: gut microbiome; material: fecal sample | place: Denmark | collected 2008
CCGGGAGCAGCCTTTGCGCCGAAGATGTAGGTCTTGGGGATAAAGTCGGCGTTGGGGTTCTCCTTCAGGTACAGGTACTGTGCAGCGATGTTCAGCGCATTCAGGTGCTGACGCTTGTACTCGTGCATACGCTTGACCTGGCAGTCAAAGATAGAATTGGGGTCGATGACCTGACCGGTGCTCTTTGCCAGATAGCTTGCAAAGTCCTTCTTGTTGGCCAGCTTGATCTCGTTCAGCTTCTTCAGCACGGTCTTGTCGTCGGCGTACTTGTTCAGCTTGGTCAGATCAGAAGCATCGTGCTTGTAGCCGTCGCCGATGGTCTCGTCCAGCAGCTTGCACAGGCCGGGGTTAGAGGCCAGCAGCCAGCGGCGGTATGCAATGCCGTTGGTCACGTTCTTGAAGGCGTTGGGCTTGAACAGGTAGTAATCGTGGAAAACGCTCTCCTTGATGATCTCGCTGTGCAGCTTGGAAACGCCGTTGATGCTGTTGGCGGTGTAGGCGCAGATATTGGCCATGCGCACCTGATTGTCGCCGATCAGTGCCATGTAGTCGATCTTGCCCTGATCGCCGGGGAAGGCCTTTGCCAGCTCCTCGCGGGCGCGGCGGTCCATCTCCACCACGATCTGGTAGATGCGGGGCAGGGTCATCTTGAAGATGTCCACGTTCCACTTCTCCAGAGCTTCGGCCATAACGGTGTGGTTGGTGTAGGAGAACACCTTCTGGCAGATGCTGAAGGCCTTGTCCCAGTCAAAGCCGCACTCATCCAGCAGGATGCGCATCATCTCGGGGATGGCCAGCGTGGGGTGGGTGTCGTTCAGCTGGATAGCGACCTTGTCGGGCAGGTTCTCCAGCGTAGCGTAGCTGGACAGGTGGTTCTGCACGATATCGCCGATAGAAGCAGCGGACAGGAAGTACTGCTGACGCAGGCGCAGGATCTTGCCCTCAACGTGGTTATCGTTGGGGTACAGCACCTTGGAGATGAGCTCGGCGTTGGCGTTCTTGCTCATGGCGGTGTTGTAGTTGCCCAGAGAGAAGCTGGACATATCAAAGTCCGGGGCCTTTGCCTGCCACAGACGCAGCTTTGCAACGCCCTTTCCATCGTAGCCCTGCACATACATATCGGAGGGAATGGCCATGACGCTGTTGTAGTTGGTGTGCTGGATGTAGTGGAAGCCGTTGCCCCAGTTCTCGTGGATCTCGCCGTCAAAACGGATCTCCACAGCCTGATCCGGGTGGCTCTTCAGCCACACCTGACCGCCGGGCAGCCAGTTGTCGGCGCGCTCCTGCTGCCAGCCGTCCACGATCTTCTGCTTGAAGATGCCGTACTCGTACAGGATGGAGTAGCCGGTGCCGCAGATATCGGTGGTGGCCATGCCGTCCAGATAGCAGGCAGCCAAGCGGCCCAGACCGCCGTTGCCCAGACCTGCATCGGGCTCTTCCTCAAAAATGCTGTCCAGATTGATGTCGGCGTCAGCCAGTGCCTTCTTGGCAACCTCGTCCAGACCCAGATTGAACAGGCTCATCTTCAGGCTGCGGCCCATCAAAAACTCCATGCAGAGGTAGTAGACCTGCTTGGTGCCGGTGCCGATAGCCTTGGACTGGAACTTTTTGTGGTTCTCGCTCATCATCTGACGGCAGATCAGAGCCAGAGAACGGTAGATCTGCTGGTTGGAGGCAACATTCAGCTCCACACCGTACTCACTGGTGAGTTTGTCCTGAAGAATTTTGCCAAATTCTTTTGATGTCATAGTGTGCTCCTATCCGCATAAGCGTTTGCTTTGCTAAAATAATTGAGTAGATAATAGCAGCAGAAACGTTCCCTCTTTCGCCCGGCTGCCAACATAACAAAATTATTATAATATGAACGATTTATAAATGCAAGGAAACAGGCGCTTTTTTCCGTAACTGCTATTTTTTCAGGCCACTTTCTGACAAATATGCCGAAATTTCAAAAATTCCACTTTTTCTTGCGGCGTATTTATATTATAATAGAAGGTAGAACTGAGCCGCGAAACGTTTTTCGGGGAGTAATTCCGGCAGTAATGGGGCGGGAAACTCCATCGAAACGTTTTCGGAAGCTGAAACGTTACCGGGAACGATACCGAATCCCGGTAAGATGCAGAACAAACGGCCTTGCGCCGTACAGATACAGGAAAAAAGGGGAAAACACCATGGTAAACAAGGTAAGGGTCAACATCGCGGGCACACCGTATGCCATCGCCACCACAGATTCGGAAAAATACATCCTGGGTCTTGCCAAAAAGCTGGACGAGGACATCACAAAGCTGCTGGACACCAACGATAACCTCTCGGTGACCAAGGCGGCGGTGTTCTGCGCGATGGATTATCTGGACGAATACCGCAAGAGCACCGGCAGCGCCGAGAATATGCGCAGCCAGATTCAGGACTACATTGCAGATGCAGCCCGGGCAAAGCTGGCTGAGGACAAGGCACTGGCTGAAAACGCCGTGCTGCGCCGGGAAGCTGCCGCCCTGCGGGAGCAGCTGGCCAAGGAGCGCCAGCGCGAGACCCGCCGGGAGGAGCGCGCCGCCCGCGCTGCGGCAGAGACTGCACAGGAGCAGCCCGCCCCGGAAGCCCCGGCGGCAGACAGTGCGCAGACAGACGAGACCAACTGAACGTACCTTATATAAATAGAAGTCAGAAGGAGAACTATGGCAAGGATCGAAATCTTAGCCCCGGTGGGCAGTGAAGAAATGCTCCGCGCTGCGGTGTTCAGCGGCGCGGACGCAGTATATCTGGGCTTTTCGGGCTTCAACGCCCGCACGGGTGCCGGCAACTTTGACGCAGACAGCCTGCAGGAGGCGGTGCGCTTCTGCCACGCCCGGGGCGTGGCGGTGCACGTTGCGCTGAATACGACCGTGTATGGCACCGAGCTGCCTGCGCTGGAGCAGGCTATCCGCGCAGTAGCAGCCAGCGGCGCGGATGCAGTCATCTGTCAGGATCTGGCAGTGGCTACCTTAATTGGTAAAATTGCCCCGAAGCTGCCCCGGCACGGCTCCACCCAGATGAGCGTCCACACCCTGCAAGGTGCACTGGAGCTGAAGGAGCTGGGCTTTACCCGGGTGGTGCTGGCGCGTGAGCTGAGCCTGCCCGAGGTGGAGCATATCACAAAGCACTGCGGCATCGAGACCGAGTGCTTCATCCACGGTGCGCTGTGCATGAGCGTGAGCGGCCAGTGCTATATGTCCGCCTTTCTGGGCGGGCGCAGCGGCAACCGCGGTTCCTGTGCGGGCCCCTGCCGTCTGCCCTTTGAAGCCAATGCCCTGCCGGAAGGCAAGCCCGGACGGCTGCACCACCTCTCCCTTAAGGATAACTCCGCCATCGACAAGCTGGACAAGCTGCAGGCGCTTGGCGTAGCATCGGCAAAGATCGAGGGTCGTCTGCGCACGCCGGAGTATGTGGCGGCGGCGGTCAGCGCCTGTCTGGCAGGCCGCGAGGGCCGCGCCTACGACCGCGACCTGCTGAAGAACGCCTTCAGCCGTTCCGGCTTCACCTCCGGCTATCTGGACGGAAAAATCGACGGCACCATGTTCGGTGTGCGCAGCGAAGCTGACGCCGAGCTGACCAAAAAGACCCTGCCCATGCTGCGTGAGCTTTACCGCCGCGAGCGCTCCCGTGTGCCGGTGCAGATGAAACTGGAGATCGAGGAGGGCGGCGAAAAGCTGACCGTTACCGATGCCGACGGCAACAAAGCCTTTGCCTATGGGGATGCCGAGCCGCAGCCCGCCCGCACCGACCCCACCGAGAGCCTGAACCGCAGCCTGACAAAGACCGGCGGCACCCCCTTTACGGCGGAGAAGATCACTGTGGAAATGGACGGCGGGCCGTGGTTCATCCCCGGCAGTGCCGTGAACGAGCTGCGCCGGGAGGCACTGGATGCCCTGCTCAAAAAGCGGGAGGCGCTGCGTCCTTGGCCCACCACCGAGGAGCACGTCGCCGCCCTGCCGCAGCGCACTCTGCCGCCCCGCCGCACCCTGCGTGCCCGGTTCGAGCGCTGGGAACAGGTGCCGGAGCGGGCACTTGACGGGGTGGAATATCTCATTCTGCCCATTGCGCAGGCCGACCGTGTGCCCCGGGAGTGGCGGGCAAAGACCCTTCTGGAGCTGCCACGGGTCATGTTTGGTGCGCTGGAACAGGACACTGCCCGCCGCATTGCTGCCACGCAGGACGCGGGCTTTGCCGGGTACGAGGTTAGCAACATCGCCCATCTGCGCCTGTGCCGTGGCTTGCCCATGACCGGCGGTTTCGGGCTGAACATCACCAACAATGTGGCGGCACAGTTCTATGCAGAGCAGGGACTTTCCAGCCTGCTCATCCTGCCGGAGGTGAAAGATAGCGATATTGCGTCCATTGCGCCCACCCGGAACGGTAAACCGGTGCCCACCGGCGTGATGATCTACGGTCATATGCCGCTGATGCTCACCCGCGCTTGCCCGCTGCAAAATATCCATGACTGTGCCCACTGCGATAAGACCGGCGTGCTGACCGACCGCAAGGCCAAAAAGTTCCCGGTGCGGTGCGGCCTTGGGGTGCGCACCATCTATAACCCGGTGCCCATCTACATGGGTGATAAGCCCGGCGCACTGGCGGTGGACTATGGCGTGGCCTACTTTACGCTGGAATCCCGCGAGGAAGCGGCGCAGATATTGGACAGCATCCGCACCCACGCCCCCTTTGAGGGCGATTTTACCCGCGGTCTGTATTTTAAAGGAACCAACTGATAAGAAACCACCGGCATTGCCCCAAACCTTGCCTGTGAAAAAACAGAAAAACGAAACGAGGTTATACGATGGAACCCATCACTGTAAAATATAAGGTACTGGATGCCCGGGCAAAGGTGCCCGCCTATGCCACCCCCGGCGCAGCTGCCGCCGACCTGTGCGCTGTGCTGGACGCACCACTGACCGTTGCCCCCATGCAGCGGGTGCTGGTGCCCACCGGCCTTGCCATCGAGCTGCCCGGCGCCCATAGTGTGGCGCTGGTGTACGCCCGCAGCGGCCTGTCCATCAAGCACGGCCTGTGCATGGCCAACGGCGTGGGTGTGGTGGACAGCGACTACCGCGGCGAGCTGAAGGTGCCCATGGTCAATCTGGGTGCCGAGGCTTATACCATCCAGCCCGGCGAACGGGTGGCGCAGCTGTGCATCGCTCCGGTGTATACCGCTGCCTTTGTGCCCGCCGAGGAGCTGGGCGACACCCAGCGCGGTGTGGGCGGCTTTGGCTCTACCGGAAAATAACCCTCTTCGTCAATGCTTCGCATTGACACCCGAGAGGGGAGAATTTAAAAGAGTAAACCGATTGATGAAAAAAGCTCTCCCCTTTGGGAGAGCGGTCACCGCAGGTGACTGAGAGGGTTTTATGAATCATTTGATCTTAGCCTCTGGCAGCCCCCGCAGACGGGAGCTGCTTTCCCTGTACACCACCGATTTCACGGTCTGTGTCAGCGATTTTGATGAGAGCGCCGTCACTGCCCCCACTCCGGCGCAGCTGGTGGAGCAACTGGCCATCGGCAAGTGCCTTGCAGTGGCAAAACAGCACCCGGATGCCGTGGTCATCGGCTGCGACACCGTGGTGGACGTGGACGGCGCTGTGTTCGGCAAGCCCCATGACGCAGAGGATGCCAAGCGGATGCTGCGCGCGCTCTCCGGCAAGACCCATCAGGTGCACACCGGTGTGTGCATTGCAAAAGGGGACAGGGTGGAGCATTTTGTGGACAGCTGCAAGGTGACCTTTTTCCCGCTGGGGGAGGAAGAAATCGCGTTCTACACTGCTACCCCGGAGCCCTACGATAAGGCCGGTGCCTATGCCATTCAGGGGCGCGCGGCCCTGTGGCTGGACCGCATCGAGGGCGACTATTACACCATTATGGGGCTGCCGGTCAGCCGCACCGTACAGACGCTGGCGCATTTTTTGTGAGAAAAATGGAAAAATGATAGAAAACTTGCCGAAACGCTTGAGAAATGGAGCACTTGCGGCTATAATAGAACCGTGTTATTCTGCGCAGGAGGGACTGTTTGCAGCAGGCCGTCCGGCATTCTGGGATAGATTTAAGGAACGATCGTAAGGAGATTTGGAACAATGAGTTTTCTGTCAAAGGACGTTGGCATTGATTTGGGTACTGCCAATACTCTGGTCTACATGAAGGGCAAGGGCATCATCATGCGCGAGCCCTCGGTCGTGGCGGTGGACACCAAGACCGATGAGGTGCGCTGCGTGGGCGGCGAGGCAAAGGCTGTCATCGGCCGTACCCCCGGCAGCATCGTGGCGGTGCGTCCCCTGAAGGACGGCGTTATCGCCGATTTCGACATCACGGCCAATATGCTGGAGAACTTCCTCAAAAAGGCCTGCGGCAACAGCATGTTCTCCCGTCCCCGGGTGGTCATCTGCATTCCCTCCGGCGTTACCGAGGTGGAGCGCCGCGCTGTGCGCGAGGCTACCCTGAAGGCTGGTGCCCGTCAGGTGTCTGTCATTGAGGAGCCCATGGCAGCTGCCATCGGTGCAGGCCTGCCCATCAGCGAGCCCACCGGCAGCATGATCGTGGATATCGGCGGCGGCACGGCGGAGATCGCCGTCATCTCTCTGGGCGGCATCGTGGCTTCCCGCAGCGTGCGCATGGCCGGTGATATGTTCGATCAGGCCATCATCGCTTTCATCAAGCGCAAGTACAACCTGCTCATCGGTGAGCGTACTGCCGAGCAGATCAAAATCGAGATCGGCTCTGCCTATGCACTGGACCCGGAGCTGACCATGGAGATCAAGGGCCGCAACCTTGTAGACGGTCTGCCCAAGAACATCGTGGTGCACTCTGAGGATGTGCGCGGCGCGCTGCTGGAGTGTCTGGTCAAGATCACCACCGCCATCAAGGAGACGCTGGAGCGCACCCCGCCGGAACTGAGCGCAGATATCATCGACCGCGGCATCACCCTGACCGGCGGCGGCGCTTTGCTGCGCGGCCTGGATCAGCTGATCCAGAGCGAGACCGGCATTGATGTGCATATTGCGGAGGACCCGCTGGACTGCGTGGCCAAGGGTGCCGGTGCAGTGCTGGATCATGTGGATGTGCTGCATGACGTGCTGGACACCGATGGAGGACATATGTAAGAGCAGCTCTCTGCGGAGAGTGCTGCTCAGAATGCGGAAAAGTTTCAGACACAGCAGCTGTGCGTTTTTCCGCTGCAAACACTGCATCTTGCGCGGATGGCACGGCTGTCCGCGCTTTTTTCATGCAAAGGCCTGCGGTAGGGCGCGGGCATCCCGACAGGAGGGAAGCACCCTTTGAAAGATTTTTTTGATACCTGGAAATTCAAGATCCTTGTGGCCGTGGCGGTGTTTCTGGTGGGCATCATGGCCTATGCCGGTGCCAACGGACGCCTGACCGCTGCCCCGCAGGAACTGCTGGGCGTGATCCTGACCCCCTTCCAGAAGGCGGGGGCTGTGGTCAGCGGCGGTGTGGGCGCGATGTGGGAAAAATATGCCAGCATCGACAAGGTCATGGAACAGAACGAGCAGCTGACGGCGGAAAACGCCGAGCTGCGTCAGCAGATGGTGGATTATGACCGCATCAAGGCTGAAAACGAGGCCTACAAGGCACTGGCTAACATTCAGGAAAAGAACAGCAATGCCACCTATGTGTCCGGCTTTGTCATTGGCCGCGACCCGCTGGACGAGTTCGGCGGCTTCACGCTGGACAAGGGCACCGCAGACGGCGTAGCGGTGAACGATGCGGTCATCAGTGACCGGGGCTATCTGCTGGGCATGGTGGTAGAGGCTGATCCGACCAGCTGCAAGGTGATGACCATTCTGCACCCCAGCTTCAACGCGGCGGGCGTGGTATCCCGCACCCGGGAAAACGGCATTCTGAACGGCAATACCACCTATGCAGCGGACGGCCTGTGCACCCTGACCAATCTGGAGCGCAGCACCGAGACCCATGCGGGGGATCAGGTCATCACCACCGGTCTGGGCGGGGTGTTTCCCCCGGATCTTCTGGTGGGTACGGTGCAGGACGTGGTGCCGGAGACCAGCGGCAAATCCTCCATTGCGGTGGTGCGCCCCGGTGCCGACCCCCGCACCGCCAAGCACGTTTTTATCGTTACTGCGTACTAAGGAGGACACACTGCTATGGAATCTCGCCGCAGGCGCAGCCGCAGCCAGCTGCTGAAGTGGGGCTGTTATGTGCTGGCGCTGTTTGTGTGCGCCGCTTTGCAGACCACGCCCGGGCTGTTTCAGCTGGGGGAGGCAAAGCCGCTGCTGGTGCTGCCGCTGTGTCTGGCGGTGGCGGTATTTGAAGGAGAATTTGCCGGAGCACTGCTGGGCACGGTGGGCGGCCTTTTGTGGGATTGCACGGCCGGACGCACGGTAGGTATGCTGGCGCTGGAGCTGCTGCTGCTCTGCTTTGCGGTATCGGTGCTGGTACAGTTGTATCTGCAGGTGAACCCCGGCAATTTTGCCGCAGTAAGCACCGCAACAGCGCTGGTGGTACTCTCGCTGGACTGGCTGTTTTTCTACTATATGCCGGGTTATACCGGCGCAGCGCTGCGGTATGTCACCTTTGTACTGCCCGGCGCGGTGCTGACCATCCCGGCGGCGCTGCTGGCCTTCTGGCTGGTGCAGCACATCCATGACGGGTTCAGGATCGACAACGGTGTGGTCTAGCCCGTAAAAGGAGAACCAGATGAACGAAAATGAACGCAAGGTCGTGGTGCGGCGGATGCTGCTGCTCATCGCAGTGGCCTGCATCATCATGGGGCTGTACACCTTCCGGCTGATCTTTTTGCAGCTGGTCAACGGGGATGACTTTAAGGCAAAAGCCACCAACACCACGGATTATAAGTTTACGGTCACCGTTGCGCGCGGCGATATCGTGGACAGCACCGGCAAGCACATCGCTACCACCAGCACCGGTTATAATGTGGTGCTGAACAAGCTGCAGATGGGGGATCAGGATCTGGACACCATGCTGCAGCAGATCGTGGAGCTTTTGCGCAAGAACGATGAAAAATGGCTGGACACCCTGCTCATCAGCGAGCCGGATGCCGCCGGAAACTATACCTTTACGGACAGCGCCGACAGTGCCAGCGACCAGAAAACGCTGGCAGACATGAAGGAGACGCTGGGTCTGCAGCAGTACGCCACCGCCAACGATGTGATGGAGATGCTGGTGGAGAAAAACCAGCTGGAAAGTTTCTCACTGCCGTGGCAGCGGGTGCTGGCGGGCATCCATTACGAGATGGACCGACAGGCCTTTTCCAACGTAAATAACTTTGTTATGGCTGAAAACGTCAGTCAGGCGACGGTGGCTACCATCAAGGAGCATTCCCTCACGCTGCCGGGCGTGGAGATCGTGGAGACTAGCACCCGCAGCTATGAGCAGGGCGATATCCTGCCCGCTGTGCTGGGGCGCGTGTGCAAGATCACCGCCGAAAAGTGGAAGGTGACCGACGAAAACGGTCAGGTGACCTATCCGCTCAAGGAAAAAGGCTATAACATGAACGATGTGATCGGCATCTCCGGCCTTGAGTCTGTGTACGAGGACGAGCTGCGTGGCAAGGACGGCGTGGAGACCATCACCCGCAATTCGGACGGCGTGATCGTGGACACCAAGATCACCACCGTGCCGGAGCCGGGGCATACCGTGCAGTTGACCATCAACAGCGACTTTCAGCGGGCGGTGGACAAGGCCCTTGCCAATAACATCGATATGATCAACCGGGTGTACAACACCGGCGATATGAAAGCCGCTGCCGGTGCTGCGGTGGTGCTGAATGTGAAGGACGGCAGCGTGCTGGCGGCCTCCAACTATCCTAGCTTTGACCAGAACCTGTACGCCACCAACTATTCGGAGTACAGCGCCGACCCCAGCCTGCCCCTGTTCAACCGGGCGCTGCAGGGCCTGTACACCCCCGGCTCCACCTTTAAACCCTCGGTGGCAGTGGCGGCGCTGGACAGCGGCCTCATCAACCAGTACTCCACCGTCAACTGCACCGGCGTGTATACCTATTATAAGGACTACCGCCCCCGCTGCACCCGCCACGGCCACAGCGGCAACATTGATGTGGTCACCGCTATCAAGTGGAGCTGCAACATCTTCTTCTACGATGTGGGACGCCGCCTGACCAGTGACGTTTACGATGCCTACGCCTACAAGCTGGGTCTTGGTCAGCGCACCGGCGTGGAGGTAAACGAGGCTCTGGGACGCCTGACCAAAAAAACGGATAAAAACTACACCTCCTCGCTGGATATTCAGGCTGCTATCGGGCAGGGCAACACGGTGGTAAGCCCCATCCAGCTGGCTACCTACGCCGCTACACTGGCCAACAACGGCGTGCGCTACCGCACCCACTTCGTCAAGGCCATTCTGGATACCAACACCGGCGAGGTGCTCAGTGAGACTCAGCCGGAGGTGATGGATATCATCGAGGGCAACGGCAACACCTTTGAGCTGGTGCGGCAGGGCATGAAACAGGTGCCCAGCACCATCAGCGGCAAGATCTCCAGCTACCCCATTGCCATCGCCTGCAAGACCGGTACCCCCCAGCGAAGCGAGACTTATGCCTCGGGCAAGCACTACCTGAACGCCATGATGATCGCTTACCTCCCGGCAGATGACCCGGAGATCGCCATCGGCATCACGGTGGAGTACGGCGGCTACGGTGCCCGCACCGGTGATCTGGTGGTGGATATCGCCAACGCCTACTTTGCCATGAAGGACGGCACGCTGGAGGTAGACCCCTATGTGGACCCGCGCACCGTGGCACAGGAGGACGCCGCAGCATCGGATACCGCCGCCCAGACCGCTCCGGATGCTGCAAATGATGCACAGACCGATACCACAGCCGCGGAGCCGCAGCAGGCAACTGCCCCCGCAGGGGTGATAGAGGAAGAAAATAACGATGCACTGCTTGCGCAGTAAGGCGCAGCTGCGTGCAAAGCAGTGAATTTGAACGAAAATTTGAATATTGTGTCCAAAAACCTGTTGTAAATGAGTTGCGTTTGTGATATCATGTATAGCAAAGGAAATTTAGCAAGTGTTTTATATACAAATGTTTCAATAGAGGAGAGATCTACAGATGACGATTGCCCTGATCGCGCATGACTCCAAAAAGGAGCTGATGGTTCAGTT
>ULTN01015684.1_pt1 | contig 11069 bp, 9 predicted proteins | sample 1957681 | NCBI WGS metagenome assembly ULTN01 (sample SAMEA4835736, study PRJEB28245) | human gut metagenome | biome: gut microbiome; material: fecal sample | place: Denmark | collected 2008
AATGAATAAATATGTTGCGTTATATACATTTTCTCCAACAATTGATTGTATCGTTTTCACAATATAGTAAGGCACATCAAACAAAGTCCGATTGTCTTCAAAGCGACTGGTAAAGTTCTTCCATCCCACAAGTCCGACTTTTGATCCAGCTTTTAATTGGGTTTGTTCCATAATACTTTGGAAATCTTTTTCGACTTCCATTGGTTGATTTGGTAAAGAGAAATATGGGCAATGAACGGCAGTGGCTGAAATTCTGGCATGGGCTACTTTATTTAAATTTTCATTTCCCATTACCATATAAGCGTGACCATCTTTATGAAGTACAAGTAAGGCTTCTTCAAAACGTGGTAAGAAACCCGTTAAATATTCAAAATTATTTCCATGTTCTAAGTCGGCATAGATAACTAAAGAATCATAGCTTTCAGCTTCCATTCTAGCTAATACTTTATCTAGTCTTTCTTGCATCGTTGCATCCGTTAAGGCAACTGGGATATTGGTACAATCACATTGTGGGGATGCTACGTTTCCATATTGTATTTTCATAGTAAACTTCCTTTCTTTAAAAAAATGAACAAGGTATACTCGTCCATTTCTTTTATAACTGTAATGTGGATTCTAAGGCGATTTCAATCATGTTCACAAATTTAGTTTCTCTTTCCTCACTACTTGTTTTTTGATTGGAAACCATACTATCTGAAATGGTTAGAAGGCATGCACTTTGTTTATGATAGATTTCGGCAGTATGAAATAAGGCATACGATTCCATTTCCACACATTCGCATTTTTCTTCTTTAATCACCTTATCTAATAAAGGTTGTGCACAGGCTTCCCGCTTATACACATCTCCACAATACGTTTTTGCCAAGTGCAATGTTTCATTCATTCTTTGCGCTGTAGCTAAAATGATTTGATTTAAATCAAAAGAAGGTTTTTCGATGTGCGTTTCTTTTAAGGATTGCACGTAGGCAAAACTTGAATCACTGTAACATTCCTTTACTAATACCGTGTCATATACGTTTAATTTTTCGGTATAAGAACCAGCGGTCCCAATACGAATGATCGTATCTACATCATATTTTGCGAATAACTCATAGGCATAAATTCCCATGCTTGGCATACCCATGCCACTTCCCATAACTGTGATGCGCTTATTTTTATAATAGCCTGTATAAGCGAGCATATTACGTACCCGATTAACTAATTTTGCGTCATCTAAATAGGTTTCCGCAATCATTTTTGCCCGTAATGGGTCACCTGGCATCAAAACGATTTTCGCAATATCGTTTTTTCCAGCTTCTATATGTGTACTCATTTAACATTCCCTTTCTTTCATTAAAATCGACATAAAACTTGAAAAATCATCACAAGCTAAAATAGCTTCATACCGCTTTGGATCATCAATGGCATCAAGAATCAATTCATACAATTTTGGAACTTGATCAAACATTTTATCTAAGGCAAACAGAAAGACTACTCGAACCGCATATCCGTTCCACGGAATAGGATTTTCTAAGATTGTCACACTAATGCCACTTTTCTTCGCACATTTTTTAATGCTGTGAGGAATGGCAAGCTGGTCAGAAAAACATGTAGGTGCTACTTCTTCTCTTTGATACACTTGTTGGGCAAACTGTACATCCACAAACCCGTTATCCAATAGTCTCTGGCACATCAAATCGATGACTTCTTTTTTCGACTTTGCCGAAACATGGGTTAAGAAGAGACTTTCGTGGAAACAAGAAGAAATAGTTAAGCTTTGCATCGCTTTCTTTACATGGATTTGTTTAATACAACGCTCAATCATCGTGTATTCTTGCGAATTTAAATAATCGTCTACTTTATAGATTTCACAAGTATGTTTCCAATCTAGTTGAACCAGAGTAATAATCAAATCGGGATGAACAGCTAAGGCACCTTTTTCATCCAAGAAAGAGTAGTTTCCACAATACAATACATTCGGTATCGTATCCAATTTATTGACAATCAGTCTTTCCACGGCTTTGCCGTAGGGATTAATCAAGACGACTTTTAGGTTTCCTTCTTTTAACTTTTGCAGGGAACCTAAAATATGAATTGCTAAATAGCTGATTTCATCCATATCCAAGTAAAGTTTCGTCTTATCATAAAATTTTGATGCGATGTAAACCGCAATATCATAGACTAAAACATGTTTCTTTTTAAACTCTTCAATCAAAGGATTCTTCAATTGTGTATTTGTTTTACAACGCTGCTCTGCATACTTTAGATGCAAAGATAATTCATCGAGTAAAACAGTATCTTCTTTAAAATTAATCGAATAAATATGTTTGATATCATCAAAAACATGGAGTAAAAATTCCTTATAGTCCATGCAGTCTTGCTCTATAGAATCATTGCCCAAACGAAAAGAAATATCGATTCGTTTTGCGACTTCTTCATTTAAATGTAAACCGGTCTTAGTAAACAAATACTCTGAAAAGTCACTGTGCACAACGGGTTCTTGAAAGGTTTGATTGAGCTGTGCAGCCAAGATGTGCAATAAGATGGACACAAGCTGAAAATCATTCAGATTAATATGTTTTTCTCGCACATAGGAAAAAATAGTATTGCGGATACTTCGTACATCTAATGTTTCAAAATAAGATTCTAAAACACTTGTATCGAATTCGGCATTTTCACTTTCTTCAAGCAGATAATACACAACCACTTTCTGTTTATTGGCATTGTTGCCTTTAAAATACAAACGATTCTGCTTGCGGACAATTGACACATGAAATCGTTGGTTGATTTCGGCATTGACATCTTTCATATCTTTGTTTAAAGAAGAAGGACTGATATACAATTTATCGGCTAACTCATAATAATCAATCGAATTATGGGTCACTAATTCTTTGATGATAAAAATCTTACGATTTTCGCTTAACATTTGTTGGTTTTCTCCATTGAGAGAAAAGCCTGCTTTTAATTTATAGCCCCGACCTTTTTTGGCACTAATAATGTTCTTTCCATAGAGTTGATTAATCGTAGCAATTTCATTTTGTACAGTTTTTGAACTGATGGATAATTTTTTAGAGATTTCCAAAGAAGTAATACATTCTTCTTGGTGTGATAATATTTCTAAGATTTTATATTGTCGTTGATTCAAATATACTTGCATATCGTAGGCCCTCTTCTACTTTGCTTATGAAATATATTTTGATTATACTCCAATAAATATAAAATTTTAATTGAATAGAAGAGGTTCTACGTATTTTTTTAAGATACCTTCAAAGGTACAAATTGCTTTTCTTCTGTCATGACAATGCCCATATCCGAAATCTTTACATACGGACAAACGAGTAAAGATAAAATCGTTATACGCGAAATGGGATTATCAATAAAGGTATTTCCTAATTGCACCAAAGCTTGATTCATCTGTTTAATTTCTTCAATCACTTCATCGATATCTTTATCTGACATCAACCCCGCAATTGGTAAGGCCAGTGAAGCAATAACTTGACCATCTTCAACAGCACAGAATCCGCCTTTTTGTTTCTGCAGTTGCTGCAAGGCTTGCATCGCGTTTTCTGGGGTATCATAGACAATAGTTACATTATGTGAATCATGTCCCACAGTACTTGCGATGGCGCCATGATCGATACCAAAGTTTTTAACAAGGGCCAGAGAATAACTTGGCTTGTGATGGCGATTAATCACAGCTGCAAACATGGTATCTTTCTGACTAGAAAGATCCACACGTCCATGAACGACAGGAAATAAACCTTCTTCTAAATATGTAATTGAAGAGCCATACGATTCATAGGCAACCACATGCAGATTTTCCTGCGGATTATTACTTTGGATGGCAAACTGTTCAAGGGTAAAATCAGGCACATTGACCGTCTGAGTCAAGACATCCCTAGTATGTGGAGTTTGAATTTCTTCCAGCAATTTTCCCTTTCTGGCTACACATTTTCCTTCAAAATAAACGGCTTCAATAGCAACCGTATCCACATCACTTAAAATATTAAAATCAGCAACATAGCCTGGGGCAATCGCACCTAAATGTTTGATACCAGCTTCTAAACAAGGGCGATACGAAGCACTGATATATGCTTCTATTAAAGGCATGCCACATGCTACGGCATGACGGATAATGCCATCTAAATGTCCTAGACGCTTGGTTACATCACTTCTTCGATCATCACTACTGAAGCTAACGCGATCGTAGTTACCGATTTTCTGAAAAGCTTGAATCATATTTGGCATATTGTGATTGGTATTGGCATCACGAATATCAATCCACATACCTTGACGATACTTCTCTATAATTTCATCAACTTTACGTGCTTCATGATCACTTTGAATTCCTGTACTCAAATAGGCTGAGAGCTGTGGACCGCGTAAAAGTGGAGCATGCCCTTGTATATAACAGTTCTGTTTTTTGGCAACATCGAGGATATCCCAAATTCTTTGTTCCCCATCAATCACACCTTTATAGTCCATGACTTCCCCTAGACCAATCACTTGATCCTGGTTTAAAAACTTTTGATAGATCTTCGCATCAAATACAGCGCCACTGTTTTCATAATTGGGTACCGATGGCACACAAGAAGGAACGGTTAGCAATTGCCGCATTGGTAAATCTTTGGCTGCATCAAGCATATATTCTAAGCCTTCTTCACCACAAACATTGGCAATTTCATGGGCATCTTCTAATACGGTCAAAGTTCCATGGCAAATCACAAGCTTGGCGTAATTGGCTGGGGTCAATAGACTACTTTCAATATGCGTGTGTGCATCGACAAAAGCGGGAGAGAGGTAAAATCCTTGCCCATCTATTTTCTTCTTTACCTTTAATAAAGGAGCATCCAAATCATAGGCCACATGAGAAATCCACTTCTTATATACATAGACGTGGGCACAGATCCATTCTTTGGTAAATACATTTAGCACTTTAATATTTGTCAGGACGAAATCATTTTCTCGTAAACCTTGCGCGGCTTCGATGAGTTCCTTGCCACAATCACATCCTAGATTGACCATTTATTCTTGGTTCTCCAATTTCAATTGTTGTCTTTCATACATCTTCATAAATGGATAATAGATAATCATATCCAAAACTAATAGAGCGGCAACTAAAACTAAGGCTTTAAAATCACTGGTAGATAAGAAAGAACCAAAGATACTTGGCATATTGAAAGAAAGCATCGCATAGGTCTTTTTGATAATTTGTGTATGCATAAACAAATACGCAATCAACGCATTAATGGTTGGAACACATGCACAAGGAATAAAGAAAATAGGGTTTAACATCATTGGCAAGCCGAAAGTGACAGGTTCACTGATTCCAAAGAAGGCAGGAAGAACACTGATACGACCTACGGTTTTAATCATCTTTGATTTTGAGAAACAACAGAGGATGGCAATAGATAAACAAGCTCCGGTTCCTCCAATACAAACGAAATATACCCAGAAGGATTCTGTCAAGATAGTGCTAGGAGCTAGACCAGCTGCTTGTTGGGCTGCATTGGTTGAAAGGTTCATAAACATAATTGGTCCCATGATACCCCAGAATGTGGCATTATGAATTCCAAAGAACCATGCTGCATTAATAATGAATGTCATGATTAAAATAAAGATCAAACTATCCGTAGCTTTGACTTGTGGTGCAATAAGACCACCTAACCATGCAGCTAAAGTCGTATGCATAGAGTTAAAGATGGTAAAGACAATCAAATAGAAGAACATGATAACAACAGATACAGCTAAAGAAGAGAAAGTTTCACTTAATGAAGGTGGAACACTGTCAGGAAGTTTAATCTTTCCGAAGTTTTTCTCCTTTAAAATACGATAGATTTCAACGGTGAAAATACCGACAAATAAGCCAATAATAATTCCTTTACCATCTAAATACGTTAAATCCGCTAAAGACATACCATAGACAAGTTTTTTGGGATTTACAGCTAACATAAACATTCCAAAAACACTGATAAACAAAGGAATCAATGGCTTAATTTTATACGTTTTACATAAGTTGTATGTGATACCTAAAGTAATATATAAAGATGTAAAACCTAATCCTAATACAGAAATCCATGAGAAAACAGAACTATTGGCGGAAACAAAATTAGCCCATGCGCGCATAAAGCCTGTCGCATTATCGGTTGCGGGTGCTGAACCAATAACAGCTGCAAGTCCTCCAAAAATCATAATTGGCAACATAGAAATAAACGTATTTCGGATGGCTTTCAAATGAACTTCATTACCAAGTTTTGCCGAAAACGCTAGAATCTTATCTTCTAAATTATTCATTGCTTAGTCCTCCAAGATTTTCTTAATTTGTGCGACGACACTGTCCACTTTCATCATTCCATAATCGACTGGATTGATGAAACTTACTGGAATTCGATCATTTGTCGCTTTTTTGATACTAGGAATCAAATGGCGAATTTGAGGGCCGACAAGAATAATATCGAAATCATCGATATGTTCTTGGTATTCTCCTTCACCAAACGCTTCCACATAACAATATCCATCAGAATTCTTATTGATTTTTTGTGCTAACATAGCAGTAGACATTCCCGCATTGCACACTAACATGACATGAACCATTAATCTAATCCTCCATCTTCTTCAAAACTTGTGATTCAATAATTTCTAAAGTTTTTCTTGCTAAAGTTAAAATTGTCTCAGAACTCATCATTTGATCTTCTGCATGAACCATAAACAAGGTTGCTGGAATTTCATTACTTCCTACGGATTCCGCAAGTAGTTTGGCATGAATCTCTTTTGCTTTTAATAAGCTAGCGTACCCTTGGTCTAAAAGCTTATTAGCTTGTTCATGATCACCTTTTTGAAAACAATCCATTGCTTCAAAACAAGAAGACTTGCAATCACCACTGTAAGAGATGATTTGCATCAAAACTGTTTCCATATCCTCCATGGTATACCTCCTTATGTAATTAACTATAAGGATGTTCAAGATGAAATGATTTTTCTTTTTTACCTTAGAAAGCGAAAACAATCGTCTTCGCAAAAAAAAAGAGCCAACATTCCGATGGCGACCATCAAGAATCATTGGTTCTTTTCCTTCTATATTATGCTTCTTCTCTTTCGACTTTTTCCCATTCTGAATCCAATTCTGCATCGGATTTTAATTGTTGTAAATCAGCAGCTGATTGTTTACGTTCCTTCAAACGAATTCGTGCATTTAATAAATTGGCTTGTTTGGTAGCCCCGCGTAGTAAACGGTAATAGCTGATAAATGCAATCAAGGCAATGAAGAATAAGACAACACAAACAGCAATTCCAATCAAAATTCCAATAGAATAGATTTGTCCACTTGAATAAACTTGAATAGCTGTACAAATTGCACATACTACCATACATACGAAGATTAAGAACAAAGTTGAGCGGCAAGAATTGCGGTATTTCTTGAAGAAGGCAAATTTTTCTTCTTCATTCGCAATTTTCTTACGATACTCACCCGTTTTTTCTTCGTTACGTAAAATATACCAGCCCGCATCTTTTTTATTTTTGGAATTTGAAATGGATAAGAGTTTCCATCCATCTGCCTTCCATTGGGCTTTTACATCAGCACTTGGTTCTTCTTTATAATAATTGACTTGGTAATAATAATCTTTTGGATCACCTTTTCTAAAGAAGAATCGTTTTCCATCTCTTTTTACGTAGTGGTATCCCATCTGCGATTGTTCTTCTAAATAGTCTTCTTCTAAGACATATTCTGAGAACATAAAATGCTTCTTTTCTTCATAGAGATCACTCGTTTCAATCTCTTCTTCCACTTCTTCTTGATCTTCTGACGCTTCAACTTCTTTTGATACTTCGGATTGTGCTTCCGTCTGTGCTTCTTCATCATAGAATTCAACCGGAATATCATCTTCATCAAGATTTTCTTCTCCATGGGCAACCTCCCCTTGAGCTGGTAAGAAATCATCATTTGTCAAAACGATATCATCATCTAAATCATCCTCAGACAATTCAATCACTTCATCGGGTTCTTCTTCTGGTTCGCCTTGTGGATTTTGATCTTCCTCGGCAATATCGCGTTTACTTAAAGAAGAACGTAATTCTTCGGAATTCTTCTTTACATCATCAAAAGCTTCTTGAACACTCTTTGGATTTTGTAGTTCAACGTCTTCCGCTTCGGTATTTTCATTTGCGAAAGGCATTGCTTCATATGGACGAACAAGATCATCTACTTCATCCACTTGTTGCGATTGAATTTCTTTATCGTCTTGCGCTGAACTAGCTAAAGATCTTTTCATTTCTTCCACTTGGCGTGCCTTAAATGCCGCAAGTTTTTCCTCATCGGTCAATTCTCTTGGCTCTTCTACCTCTGGCTCACTAGCAACTTCTTCTACTGGCTCTTCTGCTTGCACTTGATTAAATTCTTCATCTAAAGATGACATTGGTTCTACCAATTCTGGGCTAGCTTCTTCCACTTCCAAAGTTTCCAATGGTTCTGGTTCAGCTGGAGTAATATCTTGATCCACTTCAATAGATGGTTCGACAATCGTAGGTGCCGCTTCCTCTTCGTCTACGACTTCAACAGGAATCGAATCTACATCCGTATTATCTTCTTCCATCGTTACCACTGGAACTTCTTCTACAGGAATATCCTCTTCTTCATCTTCAGGAATTTGTACATCACTCGTTGCATCTGTTTCCACTGCTTCTTGAGTAGTTGGTTCTACTTGCTCAACAGCCACTTGTTCTGGTTCTTGTTCAGATTCAACTTCTTCTGAAGCAGGTTCTTCTGCTTCTTGTACATCGAGTTCTACCTCTTCAAAAGCAGCCTCTTCTGGTTCTTGTTCAGGTTCAACTTCTTCCAAAACAGGTTCTTTTGCTTCTTCTACAACTGGTTCTACTTCTTCAAAACCAGCTTCTTCTGGTTCTTGTTGAACTTCTTCAAAAACAGGTTCTTCTGTTTCTTCTACAACTGGTCCTGCTTGTTCAACTGCTTCATTCTGAACTGCTTGTTCTTCCACAACTGGAACTTCCACTGTTTCCCCTTGTTCTTCAACAACAGCTTCTGTTTGAGTTGGTTCAGAAACCACATCTTTTTCTGGTTTTACTTCTACAACCGGTTCGATAGCAGGTTCTTGAATTGCTTCTGTTTCTGGTTTTTCTTCAAAAAGATGTTTTGCTTGCGAACGTTTTAACTTCGTTCGAGTTTTCTTATGTTCTGGATTAATTGATAAATCTTCCACTTCGAATTTTTCATTTTCGAACATTTGTGAATGAACTTTTACGCGTTGTGCCTTTTGTGAACGCTTGGCGATATGAAAAGCACTTTTACGTTGTGGTTCTTGTTTTTTATTTGCTTCAAAGACACTTTGTGCATCAAAATGTCTTAATTCTGGTTCTTCATAGTGAATGCCTGCAGCACGATCTTCTTCTTGAAGTCGCTTTAATTCCTGCAATGCACTGTTTTTTCTTTGTTTTGAATATTCAGCCATTTTTTCACCCTCTTAACTTCTTTATTTTACTAGTTATAGGAATCTAAGTCAAACGCACAACTTGGTAAAAGCCGGGGAAAAACACCCCTTTTCAAAGATCGAAATCACTTGATTTTCCGCTGTAATACCGGTTATTTCAAGGTCTTTTGTACCCACCATAAAATCTACATGAACCATAGATTGATTTAAACCATTGGCTTCTAATTGCTTGGCATCCATATCTAATCCACCTTGTAAACATTCGGCATAAGACTGTCCCAAGGCAAAATGACAAGATGCATTTTCATCTATTAATGTTTCATAAAATATCTGATGGAAAGAAGAAATCGTTGAATCATAAGATACAAGAGCAATTTCTCCTAAATAGGCCGCATTTTCATCACTTGAAAGAATACTATCCAGTACTTCTTTACCCTTCTTAGCCCCATAATCAATCACTTTTCCATCTTTAAATTCAAACCAAAAGTCTTCAATCAAAGCCCCATTATGATTTAAAGGATAAGAAGCTACCAGCTTTCCATTCACGCCATTTTTTAAGGGTGCACTAAATACTTCTTCGGTAGGAAGATTGGCAAAATAATCGGTTCCATCTTTTAGGGTGCTGCATCCTCCGGCAAATTGATAGCCTTTGGGAAGTTCAATGGTGCAATCCGTACCAAGGGCATTGATATAATGCAAAGAGACAAGATGCAACGCATTTAAAGCTTGGACTTTCTTTTGAAAATCTTCTTTACGTGCTTGCCAAGTATCAACTGGATCACGCCGATCAATCTGACATACTTTATAAATATCTTCCCAGAGTTTTTGAATAGCCAATTCTTCAGAAAGGTTTGGATAAACTTTTTTTGCCCATCCTGGCGTTGCAACAGCGGCTACACACCATTGACATTCCATAAAATCTAAACGATTGCGATACGCTTTGGTAGCCGTGCGAAAGGCTTTGGCATACGCTGCTAAGCGATGCGAATCTACATCTTGCATAAGATCTGGATCTTGTCCAACTAAACTTAAAAAGCAGGCTCCAGCAAAGCTAGTTTGATTGTAAAAATCTGCTTCATAACTTGGACAAGTCGTATATAAATTTTCATCCGTATACAAAGCTTTTTCATGACTGACGATTTGGTCATTATAGCGAACAATAACATCTTTGGCACCGGCTTGAAATGCTTCTTTTGTCAAAGCTCGAATAAAAGCATAAGCTTCTACCGGCCCTTTGATTACGACAATTTGATCTTGTTTTACAGCTAATCCCACACGAATCAATAAACGTGCATAATTTTCTTGTTTCATATCTATCACCTTTTTCATTATACAAAAAAAGGAGGATTGCTCCTCCAGTTTTTGGTTATTTTGAAAATTGTTCCTTGCGAATTTGATCAAAGAACGCTTTGGGATTTTGACACATCGCATTACTTCCGCAATGTCCACAACTACCACCACAAGATGATTTACCTGCTTTTTTATCTTTGATAATTGTGCGAATTGCCAATGCAACGATGCCAATCACCACAAGCAATACCAGAAATGTTGATAGATTCACTCAAATCCCTCCTTTATTTTTATTGATTTACAGAAAATTGAACTTCTGCATCATCGACTTCTTTACTTGGTCTTACTAAGAAATAG
>ULTN01065719.1_pt1 | contig 11055 bp, 12 predicted proteins | sample 1957681 | NCBI WGS metagenome assembly ULTN01 (sample SAMEA4835736, study PRJEB28245) | human gut metagenome | biome: gut microbiome; material: fecal sample | place: Denmark | collected 2008
CACTCTTTTTCGACAAAGCGATGCGGTTCAATCGCAAACCGTTTTCATAGAATGTTGTCAGGTGTAGGCCCGGACTGCGGATGCAGCCGGGTCTTTTCTTTTTCCCATTATACCACACCAACGAAGCGGTAAAAGATTTTAATGTCCTGGTGACGCTGACCGTCTATGATGGAGCGTTCCCCGATCTCGATGTGGTCAATCAGTTCCTCAACGATTTCCCGGTCAAGCTCCTGCACATCCAGATAGCGGCGGACGATGCCTGCCCACTGCCGGATATTTTCAACTTCCTGCCGGGCTTTCCGTTCCTCTGAAAGAAGTGCGTCCAGGCGGTCTGCCTTTTGGATGCGTTCCTGTTCGCTTTTTTGAATCAGGACAGCAAAGGTGTCGCCATTGATGGCACCGCTGACTTTATCCTCATAGAGCTTGGCGGTCATGTGTTCCAGCTCTCCGATACGCCGCCGCAGTCGGCTGATTTCCAGCTTGGAATCCTCCTGCTTCGCCGCGCTTTCGGAAAGTATCTGCTGTTTCAGCTTGTCCAGCACCGCGTTTTCATCCTGCGCCACCGCCTGGCTGTGCGCCCTGATTTCATTCAGCACCAGCGTTTTCAGCGAGATTTCATAAATCCGATGCCAAGAACAGGCGCTGTGTCCGGTGGTGGAAAAGTGGGAGCAGATATAGGAAACATATCGCTTGGCTGTCCCGTTTTTTCTGCGCCGGGTCTCGCGGGTGGCTACCAAAGGATGCCCGCAATCGGCACAGACCAGCTTGCCGGTGAACAGGGCGGGCAGCGGGGCGGCATGGTTTGCCACCTGTTGTTTGACTGCCCGGTTTTTTTCCTGAACAGCTTCCCACACTTCCCGGTCAACGATTGCTTCGTGGGCATCTTCGTGGCAAATCCATTCCGTTTCCGGCTTCTGTATCATGGTCTTGTCCTTGTAGGAACGGGAGCCGGTGTGGTTCTGTGTGACTATGCCGAGATAAACCGCATCGTTCAGAATGTTTTTCACCGTGGCACAAGCCCAAAGTTTGGAGTATTTGCAGCTGCCCTTTTTTCCGTAGTGCAGCTCCCAATGCCAGCGGGGAGAAAGGATGCCTTTCTTGTTCAGCGCCGCCGCAATCTTGCCGTAGGCCATGCCGGAGCAGCGCATCCGGTAGATTTCCTGCACCACAGCGGCGGCTTCTTCATCCACCACCAGCCGGTGTTTATCTTCATCACTCTTGCGGTATCCGTAGGGAGCATAGGCGGTCAGGTATTGGCCGCTTTTCTTTTTGGCATACAGCACCGATTTGATTTTCCCAGACAGGTCTTTCAGATGGTAGTCGTTCATCAGACTGCGGAAGTGCAGCATATCGGTGTTGTCACCCTCGCTGTCCAGACAGTCCAGCACAGACACAAACCGACAGCCAAGGGACGGAAAAATCACATCCGTATAGCGGCCTACCTCTACAAAGTCACGCCCCAGGCGGGACAGGTCTTTGACCAGGATCAGGTTAATCAGGCCGTGACGGGCATCCTCCAGCATTTCCAAAAATCCGGGCCGCTGAAAATTTCCGCCGCTGTACCCATCGTCCCGATAAGTCTTGACCTCGATCCAGCCGTTGAGCATGACAAATTTGGAGAGGATTTCGTGCTGGTTTTCTATGCTGGCGGATTCATCACCGGGGATATAGTTTTTTGCCTTTGCGGAATTGGAGGCATCGTCTACACTCAGGCGGCAGTAGATGCCGACCTTATATTGCTTCTTCAAGTGGCTGCCTCCCTTCTTCCTGCACCAGCGCCGCGTCCACATTTCCGACATAGCGGTAGTAGACGCGGAGGTCACAAACCCGCTGTCCATTGATTTTTTGGGTTTCTCCCACCTCAATGCGGTCCACAAGTTCAAAGAGAATGGATTCATCCAGCTCCGTGATCTCTGTGTACCGACGGATCATGGTAAGCCAGCGGTTCGCATCCGTGCGGTTTTCCAGATAGCTTTTGACTTTGCGTTCCAGCTCCGGGATTGCTTCGGACTTTTCTGCCCGTTCCGCTTCGTACTTGTGCATCAAGGTCTGAAAAACAGTCTGTGGGATGGTTCCGGCGCATTTATCCTCGTAAAGATTCTGCATCAGCCGTTCCAGCTCGGAAAGCCGCGCCGTATATGTTTTCAGCTCCTGTTCACAGGAGGAAAGGCGGCTTTTGGCTTCTTTATCCTTTAAGCGGATAATCTGCCGGACCAGCTGCTCCGGGTCATATTCCGCAAAACGGGCCTTTTCCCGAATGTCCTCCAACACCAGCTGGGTCAGCACATTCTCATAGATGGTGTGGATGGTGCAGGCTCCTTTGCCGCTGCGGGAGTAGTTGCCGCAGATAAAGGAGCTGTATCGCCCCGGCGTTCCGTCTTTATAGGTGAATCGCTCCACCTGATTTCTCATTTTGAAGCCGCAGTCTGCACAGTACACAAGGCCGGTGAAGATGCTCCTGTAACCGTCAGCGGCAGAGGATTTCCGCACCTTCTTTTTGTCAATGCTGACTACGGTATCCCACAGCTCCTGTGAGATAATCGGTTCATGGGTCCCTTCTACACGAATCCATTCTTCCTCCGGTTTGCCCACGAGCTTGCGGGACTTATACGACAGCGTTCCGGTCTTTCCCTGAACCATGTTGCCGATATAAACCTCGCTGCGGACGATATTCTTCACCGTCTGGTCTGCCCATTTGTGGTTGACCCGGCGCGGATCGCTCTGCCCCTTGCGCTGGTAGTACAGCACACCGGGGGATGGGATGCCTTCTTCGTTCAGTGTGACGGCGATGGCGTGAAACCCTGTTCCGGCTGCCCGCATCTCGAAGATACGGCGCACAATCGGGGCGGTGTCCTCGTCGATCACCAGATGGTGCTTATCCGCCGGGTCCCGCTTGTAGCCATAGGCGGGGTAGGTTCCCATGAATTTGCCGTTTTCTGCACAGGCTTTTTTGACTGCCTTGACCTTCTTGCTGGTATCGCGGCTATAAAATTCATTAAATAAGTTCAAAAAGCACATGACATCGGTGCTGCCATTGGTGCTTTCTGTGTCAATGCCGTTGTTCAGAGCGATAAACCGGCAGCCCAGGGATGGGAACAGGTAGTCTGTGTACTGTCCAAATTCGATGTAGTTACGGCCAAAACGGGACAGGTCCTTGACCAGAATCACATTGATCCGCTTGGCCTTGGCGTCCTCAATCAGCCGCTTGACCCCAGGACGGTCAAAATTCGTGCCTGAATATCCATCGTCGATATAGGTATCAATTTCATTCCAGCCCCGTTGCCGTACATAGTTCTGAAGCAGCAGCTTCTGGTTTTCGATGCTGACGGATTCCCCGTCGCGTTCATCGTCGTTACTTAAACGGCAGTAGATGCCGACGTTGTATGTTTTTGTAGTCATCTTTATTTTTCCTCCCGACAATCCAGATTCCATACCTCGTGCGGCGTGATGGCTCCACAGGGAATATCCCTGTATGAACATCGTAACGGAAAATCCATCGCCGCGCAAGTATGCGGCAAAGCCGGGAGGATGGTGTGACTATGTAGCTGTGTGTGCGGAGCAGCTGGCAGGTGTGGAAACCTCCGACATGGCGCGCCGGACAGCCAGCTGCTCCAAAGTCTTTCCCAGCTCCTTTTCGCCCGAAAAAAAGCTGGTCACACGGTAAATGGTTTTCCCGATTTTCACCTCTTTATAGGAGGTCGTAGGGGTAATCTGCTGATCCATATTGACGCACCTCCAGTCAAAAAACCTGTTTCTTCATAAGATATGAGGAAACAGTTTGTCTCAATTCATATAAAGATAAGCAGCCGCACCGATAAAGTTGATGGTTTATGCTAACCTGACAATCGGTACGACTGCTGTATGATAGTTTGGTTATTGTTCGCCACATTTGCCACGCACCCCTGACGATGGGGACATTCCCGGTCTCCGCTGGCGCGGCTGTCATAGCTCCGCAGCGTCGTCACGCCGTCACAAGCTCCATATCCCTCGCTTCCACCTGTCGGTGAAAGCTCAGTCATTTTGCTGCTCCGGCTTTTCCCAGCAAATCATGGATTTGCTGGGAGCCCTGTTCGTGCGCCGCAGGGTTCCCCCCAAGTCTTTAGGAGGCCGTGAGGAAGTATCTTTAAGCCCCCATGCAGTCATCGCGCCCCGAAATGCCGCTTTCGGGTACCAGGCTGGCGTAGATCGCTCGGAACAGTCCTGTTCATCACCTCCTGGGCTGTCCATCTTCGCGGCGCGCCTGATTCGCTCGTACATGGGTTATGTACCGGAAATGCCGTCTATTCGGTTGTCAAGCTGCAAAGAAGGACTGAGAGAAGATAGGTCCCTTCACTGCGTAGGCGTTGGGAAAGGCCGTTTGTCACCCTTGCTGCAAAATTTTTTTGATTTTTTTTAAGCGTTTATAGATCACATTGCGAGAGCATCCCCACATTGCCGCTATATCTGTCTGCCGGTATCCATCCACAAACAGCAAGGTCAGCAACTCCAGATCTTCGGAGGACAATTTGCATAGCCGATGAAACAGCTTTTCATCCTCCACAGCGGACATCCAGCCATATCGGGTATGGTCAATATCTCCGACATCCCAGCGGGAAGATAGAGAATCAAATTTTTGGAACAGGCGGGACTGTTCGCTTTCATCCTCATACTGTTCGCTCGGCAGCGCTTGGGTTCGGTTTCCAAAAATCCTTTGGCTGCAAAACCATGCCCAGTCGTATTCCCACATAGCGGCAATCTGTTCTTCAGTCATACCAGCAGCGCGGTACTCCTGTTCCAGCTGCTCCCATTCTTTATCAAATTTCCGTTTTTCCATTCCATAGTGAAATCCCATAGCATACCTCCATTTCGATTCACGGGCGGTTGACGAGTGAATCGAAAGGAGGCGGGGATCGGCAACGACATACTTCTGGAGCGTTCCCGAAAAATCGACAGCAAAAAACGCCAGCTCCCCATAACGAGAAACTGGCGCGACAAAAACACCTATTATTCTGCTGCTTTAGTTGGAATGATAATGCTGATTGGTAATCATACTTTCCCGGAGGAGGGGCAAGGCTTTTTTTAGCTGGTGTAACTCATGGCTATTGTGAACAATAAAAATTGACATGGCGGCATCCTCCTATATGCCGCCGTACTAAATTACACGATGTAGTGTCGTTGTTTGTTTTAGATAGACGAAAGAAAACGGCGGCTCTGAAAAATCAAAGCCGCCGCGATAGAATAGGCGCGTGAAAATGTGTCTGCTTTACGACGGCTTTTTTTCTTTTGCCGTCGTGCGGCAGATATTATATTTCTATTTTATAACTCATTTATGGTTGCTGTTATTGCCATGTTTCTTATACGCTTTGCCGGGGCATATACAGCCAAAATACACGAAACAAGAACCAAAAGGACTATGATTTCCATTGGAACAACAGGGACTTTCCATGTTCCTCCGAAGTGCGTAACAATTATCTTTACATAAATCAGATAGTGAAGCAACAGACCTAAAACAAATCCAATAATTGTACCACAGGCAGCGTAAGTGATTGCTTCAGCCGTTATCATTTTTGTAATTTGCCGATTTCCCATACCAACTGCTCGCATTGCTCCGTATTGTTTTATTCTTGCGGACACACTCATGGAAATACTGTTCATAATGTTTAATATCGTGATGAATGAAATAATTGCAAGAAAACCGTATGCTGCAAGCCGGAATACCCAATAGGAACCATTGACATCACTGTTTTCTGCCCGGTTGTCTGCGAACACATAATCACTTGATAAGTTGCGGATTTTGCTTACTTCTGTTTCGGATATATTTTTTTCCAATACGACACTTACTAAGGCATAGTCCTGTTCTCCTGTAAGCTGTGTATAGGTTTCTTCTGAACAGACCATTGTTGCAGCACCGCTGACACTACCTACTCCCTCGGAAGCGATACACGCAATTTCAATTTCTGTATCTCCGATTTTTATTTTGTCGCCAACATTTAACCGATTATCTTGATTATAAATCGCCAGTGCATAGCCAGAATTACCATAGACTTTTGATAAATCTCCACTCATAACTGACTTCTTAAAGCTGTCAAGCATGGACTCGTCATAGGAAAACAAATCAACTGTTCCTGCATTGCCGTTAATTTCAACAGGATATGCTACATGAAGTTTTGTACCGAAAACGGATTTTACTCCGGGGATTTCTGAAATATCTTCCGCAAGATTTCTGTCTACGGAATTTGTTTCATCTTCGCTACTTATGACTATATCCGGTGTAAAATCGCTTACAGACGGAAGTAGCTTATGCACAAGGTCAAGGCAGGCGGCAAACGATAGAAAAAGAGCAATCGTAAGCGCAAATGAGCCTGTAATAAGGAATAAATTTTTCTTTGCCTCGGTTGCGTGATGAATACCTAAAGAAGTTTCTATCTTGAAAACGCCTGACTTTGCTGCACAACCTCCATGCTTTGATGTTCCTGTGTTTCCCGATACTGCGGCTACCGGCGAGACCTTTGCTGCCTGTTTTGCAGGGGAATGAGCTGCGATAAATACTGTAACAATACCAACGACAGCTCCGCAAAGAATACCCGTCACACTTACGGAAAAAAGCGGCATATCTGCCCATTCTCCCTTTACGAGAAATCTTAATATCGCACATAATATCCAACAGGTTATTGTTCCCAGTATACAACCAATCGGAATTGCCGTTTTACACCAATTCAATGCTTCAAGCCTTACAAAATGTATGATTTGTTTTTTACTTGCACCGATACACCTCATCATACCAAAAAATTTCGTCCGTTGTGCCACAGTACTATTCATGCAGCTTGAAATCATAAACACACCCGAAATTAGTATAATGACAAAGCAGATTGCCGCTAATGGGTATAGCTGATTTATACTGTCGTTACTGCTGGCTCCCAACATACTTAAAACAGCCATATTTTCTTTTACATTTTCGTCAGTTAAATTGTATTTCAGCTTGAAATCAGCAATCGTTTTTTTCAATCTGTTTTCATTTTGAAAACGAATGTAGAATTGAGAAGCAGATGTTTCTCCGTTCAAACTGCGGATATGATTAAAAGTATCCCGGTTCACATATACGCAAATTCCGTTTACCATACTGTTAAATTCAGAATCATCTTGATAAAATCCAGTAATGGTATATCCCAAATCCCCTGCATGAGTATTTAAGGTAATGCTGTCCCCAACTTTAACTCCGAAAAGTTCTTTTGCATCAGCACTCAGTACCACTTCTTTTTCATTCTGCGGATAATTGCCCTCGGTTGGATAATTCATAATATTGGTTGAGTATGCTTCTTCGATACCATAAATAACAGCATTTTTGCCGCCTATATAATAATCTTGTTCTGCGTTTGCGTTTATACTGTCGTACCAAGAAGAAAATGCTACATCATTGTCTTTTCTGATTTGCTCCGCTTCATTATCCTGTATATTTTGCAGAGCTATATGCCAGTCTCCGTGATTGTGGCGCATAGCTGTGGTTTCCGCTTTTGTCCACATTTCTACCATAGAAAAAATAGAGGTTACGAGAAATACCGCAAGGATAATGCAAATGCGTGTCATACGACTTTGACGCTTATGTACCTTTGCAGAAATAGGCACAAGGCTTAAATAGCTTTTCATTCGCGGCACCTCCCCAAATCGGTCAGCACACCGTCTGATACCTGCAATATCCGATCTGCGCTCTGTGCAATACTCCTGTTATGAGTAATCATAATAATGGTCTGCTCATATTTCCTTGACGCTTCTTTCAACAAGGCTATGACTTCGCTACTGTTCTGTGTGTCAAGATTGCCCGTTGGCTCGTCTGCAAGGATTAACGACGGGCGTGTGATAAGGGCGCGTCCGATTGCCACACGCTGTTGCTGACCGCCGGATAACTGGCTCGGTAAATGATTGCGCCGTTCTTTCAGATTAAGAACCGTAAGCAGTTCTTCCAAGTATTTTCTGTCCGGTTTCTGATAATCAAGCAGCACCGGAAAAATGATATTTTGCTCAACGGTCAGTTCGGGAATAAGATTAAACGCCTGAAAAATAAACCCGATATTTCTACGGCGAAAGACTGTAAGCCTGTTGTCATTCATGGAAAAAATTTCTTTGCCGCCAATTACGACTTTACCGGACGTAGGCGTATCAAGTGCGCCTATCATGTTAAGCAGCGTACTTTTTCCAGAGCCGGATTCTCCGACGATAGCCACATACTCGCCCTTTGGAACGGAAAAACTGACCTTTTTCAAAGCGTGTACGGCGGTTTCGCCGCTTCCGTAAGTTTTACAAATATTGTTGACTTCCAATAAGTTCATGTGTAAACACCTCTTTCTGTTTTGATAGCCCCAATATAACAGAGAAACCCTACATCAATATTACAATCAGCCTACAATTTTGTAGGGTTAAGAAAATTTATTGTGAAAGAGGTTCCCATTCCCACTGTGCTATCAACTTCAATCGTTCCGTTATGGGCTTCTACAATCGCTTTTGTGAGTGACAAGCCAAGCCCTATACCCTGTGTGTCTTTAGAAAAACGGCTACGATAAAACCGCTTAAAAATATGGTATAAGTCATCCGGGTGTATGCCGCTTCCGTTATCTTTTACGCTTATCTGAACAATAGAAGTGAACGCCCGCCACTCAATACGGATAAGTCCGCCTTTTTCTGTGTGGTCAAGAGCGTTCTTTACAAGGTTGCTGATAGCTTCGATAATCCAGTTTCGGTCACATAAAAGTTTAATTTCTTCATTGCCGGATAAACAGATTTCTTTTCCCTCCTGTTCGGCACGAAACAGGAAATGCTTTTTTATGTTCTTTGCAAGCTCAGATACATTTTCTAAAGATTTTTCCAATATAATCGTACCCGCATCCAGCTTTGTGATTTTCAAAAGACTTTGTACCAGTGTTTCTATACGGTCAAGCTCCTGCTCGGAAAGCTGGCTAAATTCTTGTATGGTCGGCAGTTCCTTTGCTTCGCCCTGTATAATACCATTGTAAATATTGAGAGCAGCAAGCGGTGTCTTTAGCTGATGTGAAATATCCGATATGGTATTTCGCAAAAATTTCTTTGCGCTCTTTTCGTTTTCAGCATGGGCGTTCAAGATTGCAACTAAAGAATTAACTTCATGGAACAGTCTGTATAGCTCGCCTTCATCGTTACATTCAATGGTAACTTCTTTGTTCCCGGAAATATATTCTGTAATCTGCGATATAGCATTTTCCATTATTTTATGTTGTTCCTTAAAATATCCGTAGCAGAATAACAGGATTGCAGCTCCCATACATACGCTGCAAAATATGATGTAATACACCGTATTTCTAACATCAAGGTTCACTAACACGGTTGAAATCAGTACAAAAACCAAGATACAGGACAAGATACTGCAAAAAAGAAATTTAATTTTTCGGTTTGCCAATATTTTCATCATACACCTCAATCTACTGTATTCCATTTATAGCCCATGCCGCGAACCGTAACAATACGCTTCGGTTCTCCCGGATTGTCCTCAATTTTTGTACGGAGCCTGCGGATATATACGGTAAGGGAATTATTATCTATATAATTTTCATTACAATCCCATAGTTTCCCCAAAATCTGTTCTGCGGAAAGTACCTGGTCGGGATTTTCCATAAAGAAACATAACAATTTATACTCGCTTGCTGTCAGTTCAAGTAACTTTCCCTGTTTATAGACCTCGCCTTTCAAAAGCCTTATGCTTATATCGTTGGAGGTCAATTCTGTAACTTCGGTATTAAAATTTTCACTCCTGCGGAGCAGTGCATTAAGCCTTGACAGGAATATTGCTAATTTGAAAGGTTTTGTAATATAATCGTCACCGCCTATATCAAGCCCCATAATAATATCTGTTTCTTCATCTGCGGCAGTAAGAAACATGATAGGTACTTTTGAGGTACTGCGTATCTTTTTGCAGAAATCAAAGCCAGAACCATCGGGAAGCGATACATCTAAAATTGCCAAATCATATTTACCATTTTCCCATAAAGTATCAGCTTCCAGTGTGGTACGGGCAACATCTATTTCATATCCTTGTTTTTTTACGGCAAAGGAAAGACCGCTGATTAAGCTCATATCATCTTCTAATAGAAATAACTGTTTCATTTTTTATCTCGTTCCTTTCCTTGCTTTGTTCTACCGTCAATCGGCTTTTCAGCGTTCGTAGGTATCAGCCACATATACCCCAGTTTTGAAACGCCCGGTATGCGGTTTTGGCTACAAAGTATCTGTACCCGCCTTTCAGATATACCCCACTTTTCGGCTGCTTCGGGGCAAGACATATATTCCATGATTTACCAGTCCTTTCCTCATACATAATCAGTATAATTATAATCGGACAGACGAATAATAGCAAGTGCTTAACTATGAATTATTTAAGCTACTGCTATGAATTATGTAGACATATCCAAGAGAAAAGAGGAACAGTACAATGTAACTGGGTGAATAATTATGGCAAAAAGACCAGTAGAAAAATATGACTTCAAGGCTTTTGGAGAAGCGATAAAAGCAGCGCGGACAGAGAGAAAAGAGAGCCGCAAGAAAGTAAGCGACGAAATGTTTATTTCTCCTCGCTACCTTGCGAATATTGAGAACAAAGGGCAACACCCAAGTCTGCAAATCTTTTTTGAGCTTATGCTCCGTTATGATATATCCGTAGACCAGTTTCTTTTAGAGAAGCCGGACACAAAAAACACGCAACGTCGGCAGCTCGATACATTGCTTGATACTATGAGCGATAAGGGAATACGGATTGTAACCGCAACGGCGAAAGAAATTAAGGAAGTCGAAAAAGAGGACAAATGAGAACGTCCGTTAAAATTGAATATGGATTTTAGGAAGCGTTGTAATCTTTTTAAGATTACAACGTTTTTCTTTTGTATAAGTTCGGCAAAATGGCTTTTTCTCCGTAGAGGGAAATAAGGGTATAAAAGATAAAAAACTTTCTTAGCAAGCATAGGAAGCGGGTACCCACTTCCGTATTTTGCCCGCCCTGCTCTGCGGCAACGTCGGCAAAATTGCTTGTTGGGAAGTGTCCCAAACCCTCGGAATGGA
>ULTN01003647.1_pt1 | contig 11004 bp, 7 predicted proteins | sample 1957681 | NCBI WGS metagenome assembly ULTN01 (sample SAMEA4835736, study PRJEB28245) | human gut metagenome | biome: gut microbiome; material: fecal sample | place: Denmark | collected 2008
TATATATATATATGATTAAGTTATGCTGCAGAGGCTTAGCACTTAAAGCTTTTTGCACCATAATATATTTTAGGAGGAATTAAAATGAAGGTTGGAGTTATCGGTGCTGGTACAATGGGCCAGGGAATCGCAAAAGCATTCGCACAGGTAGATGGATACGAGGTAGCACTCTGCGATATTAAGCAGGAGTGGGCTGAAGGCGGAAAAGACAAGATTGCAAAAGGATATGCAAGACTTGTAGCAAAAGAGAAAATGACACAGGAGAAGGTTGACGGCATTCTTGCAAGCATCACTCCTGGTTTAAAAGAAGATCTCTGCAAGGATTGTGACCTCATCGTTGAGGCTGCTTTCGAGGATATGCAGGTTAAGAAAACTACATTCGCTGAGTTAGACAAGATTGCTAAGCCAGAGTGTATTTTCGCTTCAAATACATCATCACTTTCAATCACAGAGATTGGAAACGGACTTACACGTCCATTAATCGGTATGCACTTCTTCAACCCTGCTGACCGTATGAAGTTAGTAGAGGTTATCGCAGGTGTTAACACACCTGTTGAGACAGTTGATGCAATCAAGAAGATTGCAGAGGAGATCGGCAAGACACCTGTACAGGTTAACGAGGCTGCTGGTTTCGTAGTAAACCGTATCCTTATCCCAATGATCAACGAGGCTGCTTTCATCAAGATGGAGGGCGTTTCAGATATCGCCGGAATCGATGCAGCTATGAAGCTTGGTGCTAACCATCCAATGGGACCATTAGAGCTTGGAGATTTCATCGGACTTGATATCTGCCTTGCAATCATGGACGTTCTTTACAATGAGACAGGTGACAGCAAGTATCGTGCATGCCCACTCCTTCGCAAGATGGTAAGAGGCGGAAACCTTGGATGCAAGAGTGGCAAGGGATTCTACGTTTACAACGCAGACCGCACAAAGACACCTGTAGACGCACAGTAGGAGCAATAAAGCCTGGTCTCAAAGCGTATAAATGATGCAAGCTTGCTTGCAAAAAGTTTGTACGCTTTAGAGACGCTAATGGACATGAGCAAGAAGCACGGTAGTGCGGATTGCGAATGTACATAGGATTGCGGGAGCGAAAGCGTAGCAATCCGTAGGCTTTATATAACATATATACGTTATAAAATATAGGTCTTATGTAGCTTATATATAAACTATAAAGTTATATAAGAATTCAATAACAAAACAAAAATCAAGGAGAATAAATCATGGATTTCACTTTAGATCAGAAACATGAGATGGCTCGCGACCTTTTCAAACAGTTCGCAGAGACAGAAGTTAAACCTCTTGCACAGGAGACTGACGAGACAGAGGTATTCCCAGCAGAGACAGTTGCTAAGATGGGAAAATATGGATTCATGGGCATTCCTGTACCAAAGGAGTACGGCGGACAGGGCTGTGATCCACTTACATACGTTATGTGTGTAGAAGAATTATCAAAGGTTTGTGGTACAACAGGCGTTATTGTATCTGCTCATACATCACTTTGTATCGATCCTATTATGACATTCGGTACAGAGGAGCAGAAGAAAAAATATGTTCCTGACCTTGCTTCAGGCAAGAAGATCGGTGCTTTTGGTCTTACTGAGCCGGGCGCTGGTACAGATGCACAGGGATGTCAGACAAAGGCCGTTTTAGACGGAGACGAGTGGGTTCTTAACGGATCTAAGTGCTTCATCACAAACGGTAAGGTTGCTGATGTTTACATCATCATCGCTATTACAAGCATCACAGAGGACAAGCGTGGACGCAAGAAGAAGAACTTCTCTGCATTCATCGTAGACAAGGGAACACCTGGATTCTCATTCGGAACAAAAGAGAAGAAGATGGGTATCCGCGGATCATCTACATATGAGCTTATCTTCGAGGATGCACGTATTCCAAAGGATGCATTACTTGGAAAAGAGGGAAGAGGTTTCCCAATCGCTATGCATACACTTGATGGTGGACGTATCGGAATCGCTGCTCAGGCACTTGGTATTGCAGAGGGCGCATTAGAGAGAACTATCGAGTACACAAAGGAAAGAAAGCAGTTCGGCCGTTCAATCGCACAGCAGCAGAATACACAGTTCAAGCTTGCAGATATGGCTACACGTATCGATGCAGCTAAGTATCTTGTATACGCAGCAGCTATGAAGAAGGCAGAGTTTGCTAAGAACCCTAAGGTTTCTTACTCAGTAGATGCAGCAAAGGCTAAATTATTCGCAGCAGAGACAGCTATGGCTGTTACAACAGAGTGCGTTCAGTTATTCGGTGGATACGGATATATCCGTGAGTACGATGTAGAGCGTATGATGCGTGATGCTAAGATTACAGAGATCTACGAGGGAACTTCAGAGGTTCAGCGTATGGTTATTTCAGGCTCATTACTCAGATAGTTAAGAGAGCTATCATAACTGTAGAGCTACTTAGAATAAATAAAGGAGAACAAATACATGAATATCGTAGTATGTATTAAACAGGTTCCTGATACAAAGGGTGGAGTAAAATTCAATCCTGACGGAACACTTGATAGAGCTTCAATGCTTGCAATCATGAATCCAGATGACAAGGCTGGTCTTGAGGCAGCACTTAGAATCAAAGACGAGACAGGCGCAAAGGTTACAGTTCTTACAATGGGACTTCCAAAGGCTGATGCAATCCTTCGTGAGGCAATGGCTATGGGCGCTGATGATGCAGTTTTAGTAACAGACAGAGTACTTGGTGGAGCTGATACATGGGCTACATCTACTACAATTGCAGGTGCATTAAGAAATCTCGATTATGATTTAATCATCACAGGCCGTCAGGCTATCGATGGAGATACAGCACAGGTTGGACCACAGATCGCAGTTCATCTTGGACTTCCTGTAATCTCATACGCAGAGGATATCAAGGTTGAGGGAGATTCTGTAGTCGTTAAGCGTCAGTACGAGGACAGATATCACGTAGTTAAAGCTAAGATGCCTTGTCTTATCACAGCTCTTTCAGAGTTAAATGAGCCTAGATATATGACACCGGGCGGAATCTTCGATGCATTTGACAAAGAGGTAACTGTCTGGGGCAGAGCTGACCTTAAGGATGTTGACGATTCAGATCTTGGACTTAAGGGATCACCTACAAAGATTGCTAAGGCATCTGACAAGGTACCTAAGGGAGCTGGAGAAAAGGTTAACCTTGATCCAACAGAGTCAGTAAACTATCTCATGGAGAAATTCAAAGAGAAACATATCATCTAGTATGGAGGAACCAAAAATGGGTTTAGAAGAATATAAGGGCGTATATATCTACGCACAGCAGGTAGACAATAAGCTTAGCGACATCGCCTTTGAGTTAGTCGGTAAAGCTAAAGAGTTAGCAGCAGATTTAAATACAGAGGTTACTGCAGTACTTCTTGGATCTAACGTAAAGGCTCTTGCAACAGAGCTCGGTGAGTACGGCGCAGACAAGGTAATCGTTGTAGACAATCCTGCACTTGAGACATACAGAACAGAGCCATACGCACAGGCTCTTGTATCAGTAATTAATGAGTACAAGCCTGAGATCATGTTAGTTGGTGCAACAGCTATCGGACGTGACCTCGGACCAACAGTTTCAGCAAGAGTAAAGACAGGTCTTACAGCTGACTGTACAAAGCTTGAGATTGGTGATTTCCCAATCAATGCTATGCCTGGACAGGAGCAGAAGCACAACCAGCTTCTCATGACACGTCCTGCATTCGGTGGAAACACAATCGCAACAATCGCTTGTCCTGACAACCGTCCACAGATGGCAACAGTTCGTCCTGGTGTTATGCAGAAGCTTCCTAAAGAGGCTGGCAGAGCAGCAGAGGTTATCGAGTTCAATCCTGCACTCGAGGAGAACAACCGTTATGTTGAGATCATGGATATCGTTAAGGCAGTTGGCAACGTAGAGAACATCATGGACGCTAAGGTACTTGTATCAGGCGGACGTGGAGTTGGAAGCGCTGAGAACTTCGAGATGCTTCGTGACCTTGCTTCATGCTTCAAGGGTGGTATGGTATCATGCTCTCGTGCAGCAGTAGAGAACGGCTGGTTAGCACAGGATTATCAGGTAGGACAGACAGGAAAGACTGTACGTCCACAGATTTACTTCGCAATCGGTATCTCAGGAGCAATCCAGCATGTAGCAGGTATGGAGGAGTCTGATCTCATCATCGCCATCAACAAGGACGAGGATGCTCCAATCTTCGACGTAGCTGATTACGGCTTAGTAGGAGATTTAAAGAAGATCGTTCCTCAGCTTACAGCAGCTCTTAAAGAGGCAAATGCTGACGCATAATCGCATAATAATGCAATAAAATTACATTACTAATACATTTAAACACAGTACTGTTTATCGCAGTGCTGTGTTTTTTTGACCATAAATATAGCGTAATCTTATAAATATAAAGAGTTTTTTGGGGAAATAAGTAATTTTCTTAATAAAAAACATCCGTGTGTAAATCGCAAAGGATTTGACTCAGATGTTTTATTTGGAAGTTTGTTTGATATTAGAAAGACCTAATATATAGTCAGCGGACACATTATAGTATTTACATAAAGCGAGCAGATGGTGAATCGGTAGTTCATTTGCTCCGCGCTCATATCTGGCATACATGGTCTGGGATGTACCCAGATAATCGGCTATTTGCTGTTGGGTTTTATCGTTATCTTCCCGTAGATTGCGCATTCGTTGAATGTAATCCATATTCCCCCCTCCGTACATGTACATATAACTTAACATAATAAAGATATTTACTATTGAATTTAGTAAATATTTGTACTATAATTTATGTAGGAAAGATGTCACAGGATGATAAAGAAAGGTATTTAAGAAATACAAAGTTGCTTAGAAAGGGTTGGCAACGATAGATGGGTTATAGTACTACTACAAATATGGAAGATATAGAACAAGATATATCGATAGACTTGTTGGTTGAAGAGTTACCGACATTACGGGCAAAGATTGGTTTATCACAAAGTGAAGTTGGCTAGATTATAGGAGTTTCGAGACAAACATACTCTGCTATTGAGACCAAAAAGAAAAAATGACGTGGAGCGTTTATCTTGCCTTGATTTTGCTTTTTAGCATAAACGAGAAAACTGAAAAAATGTTAGAAGCATCTGGTGCATTCTCAGAGGAACTTCAGAACATTTTGAACGTAGATAAAAGAAATTCATAAAGGAGACTAATTATGGGATTTTTTGATGATTTAGGAAAAAAAGTTACAGATGCTGGTCAGAAGACTATGCAAAAGGCTCAGGAGATGTCTGAGGTGGCACGCATTAATTCTTTGATTTCCCAGAATGAAAGCAAGATTAACAATGTTTATTATCAGATTGGTAAACTGTTTGTGAGCATTTATGGAAATGACTGCAGAGAAGAGTTTGCCGGTATGGTGGCTACGGTTGCCGAGTTAGAGCAGCAGAATGCTACATATAAGAAACAGATTCAGGATGTAAAGGGTATTCAGCATTGCGAGAAGTGTGGTGCAGAAGTTGCTATGGGGGTTGCATTTTGCAGTTCCTGTGGTGCGGCTATGCCTAAAGTAGATAAACAGCCTTCAGATGATGTAGAGAAATGTCCACATTGTGGCAGTTTTGTTAAAAAAGGAATGAGGTTCTGTACAGCTTGTGGTAAGGCTATGGTACAGCCTGCAGTCGCTCAGCCTGTTGTTGTCGAAAATGCTATTGTAGATAAGGTTGAGGAAGCGACAGAAAGATTCTGTACAGAATGCGGTGCAAAAATAACCGATGATGCTGCATTCTGTACAGAATGTGGAGCTAAGTTGTAAGTAAATAGGGACAGTTAGAAAGGAGATACAATGGTTTTTTGTGGAAATTGTGGAACACCTGTAGATGACGGTAAATTTTGTCCGAACTGTGGGGCACCCGTAGAAGGTGTAACAAGTGGTAAAAATGCAGGAGTACCGAAAAAGAAGGCTTCCGGGAAAGCACCCAAGGCACTAATCGCCATTGCAGCTGTTATAGTAGTAGTGATTGTTGCAATAGCTATACCGCGTCCGGTCAACAAGCCTTGTGATTGGTGTAACAGCAGACCGTCGATGGAGTATAAAACATCGGATGGATCCAAGGCATATGTATGTAAGGATTGCAGTAAAGAGTGTGCATTGTGTGGTAAAAAAGCAACAAAGCATTATGAAAATATGCTTGGCATGGTAGTATTTGTATGTGATGACTGTTATAAAGAAGTGAAAAATAATTAAAATAACTAATAGAGAATATGGAGGTTTATTATGCAAAAGACAAAATTAGGAATTACGGTTGGTGCACTTGGTGCGATTACCTTTTTTGCGGGATTTTTCGGTGGATATTTAGCAGCTATTGTTTTGGCTGGTTATGCACTGTTGTTTGAGGAAAATGCTTGGCTTAAGCGAAGCGTAGTGAAAGCAGTTGTTCTGATGGTGTTTTTCTCAGTAACTGTTGCGATTATTAACGTTATTCCGGACTTGCTTGAATTTGTAGGTAATATTGCATCTGTTTTCAATGGAAACTTTTCAATAATAAAGGTTAATCAGGTTGTAAATGTCGTGGTTAGTGGACTGAATCTTGTTGAAAAGGTATTATTCCTTGGATTAGGAGTGAAAGCATTAAGCCAGGGCACAATTGTTATTCCGTTTATTGATAAGAAAGTCAGTAAATACATAGACTAATCAATGTGGAGCAACTGACAGCATAGGGAGTCAGTTGCTCTTTTTATATTCAAGATAAAGGAGGAACCGCTTAGGAATGGCAAAGTTTTGTGGAAAATGCGGAACAAAATTAGATGAATCTACTGGATTGTGTCCGAATTGCAATAGGGAGCAGTTGTCTACAAGCAATACTGCAGTGGATGATGAAAAGACACTTCAGCATTCTTCAGATGAGGGAAAAAATACGGAAGAAGTTCAGGTATCGGCGGTAGAAGATAATGGTAATGGTTATGATTCGAAGCCCGCTGAGTCGACTGAAAGTAGAGAAGCATCGTTAAGTATAAAAGAAATAAAAAAACAGCGCAAAAAAGATAAAAAAGAAGCAAAAAAAGCGAAGAAGAAAGCGAAAAGAGCCGGATGGTCTATAGGCAAAAAGATTCGTCGCTTTCTATTAAAGTTTTTTCTGGTTGTCCTGCTTATAGGTGTGCTTATAGCAGGTGTGCTTGGTGTGCTTGTGCATTTTGACTATGTAGATGTTCCGCTAATTTCCGATTTATTCGCCTTTATTGGTGTTGAGCAGCAATCTGATGGTGAAATAGAAGAATTTAATATCTTAAGCGATAAATTTACAGATATTAAGGTGACTGATAGCAATTCAGCAATTCAAGCTGCACAAGATGGTGCAAAAATACTGGGAATTGGAGATGCAGCAAGCGAATTGAGCGTCCACTCCGTCGAAGAGGTCGGGAATTTGACTTACTACAGACTCCAACAGAATTACAAGGGCTATCCGGTACATGGAAGAACGTTTGTTCTGGTATCTAACGGCGATACTGCAACAAATTTGACATCAAATTGTTTTTTGATTTCTGATGTGGAGATAAGTGTCGAAGTTACTCAGAACGATGTTCGAGATTCTATTTTTATGTATCTGAAAAAAATTGTTGGAACAGACAGGTTTGATTATTTTGATATGGAAACATTGTCTGATGATAAGTTATGTGTGTATACTCTTGAAGATCAAACCGCAAGGTTAACTTATCATGTATTTGTCAACACTGAGTACGGGAGCTTTGAGTTTTTCGTCGATACAGTTTCAGCAGAAATTTTGTTCTGCAATGAAGATGTTGTGTATATGCAGAAAGAGTTTACTTTTCCTGGTCAAACTGACACACATACTTTTACCGCAGAATCTTCACAGGAGTATAACGAGATGTATTATCTTAGCGATAGTGGGACTAAGGTAACGATTCATATTCCATCAAATGGTCATGATTATGACTGGTATTATGATGGGAATGCAGATATTGTGAGATGGAAGGATGGCGAAAATCCCGACAAATCAGCTGTTGATGCAATTTATAATATTTCTAGTGTTTATCGCTATTACAAAGGTACTTTTGGCAGAGATTCTTTTTCTAATCAGAAAGAGGATATTAATGTCTATGTTCATACCATTGGATATAGAAACTGGAGTGGACAAGATGTTAATCATGTCAATAACGCTTATTTTTGGAAATCACCAAACGGCCCAATAATATCAATTACGCAAAAGTATAATTCTGATAACGAGTTAGTTACAGATTATGGTGCCGAACTTGATGCCATTGGACACGAATTTACCCACGGTGTTGTTGATTACACTTGTGCTCTAAGCAATACTTCTAATAATAAGATGCCAAGTGCTATTAACGAAGCAGTTGCTGATATCATGGGTTACTGTATTGAAGCAGATGTGTTGTCTCAGGACATTGACTGGACTTGTTCGGTAAGAACTTCTATAAAAAGCAATAACAACAATCCAGCAAATGTGTATCATTTTGATGATTATGCCGGACATGAAGAAGAACATAGCGCAAGTACAATTGTGTCCTACGCTGCCTATTTGATGAACACTGCAAGCGAGGGCTCTTTGAGCGACAAAGAAGTTGCACAATTATGGTATAATTCTATTCTTACTCTACCGTCCAATTGTACATTTAAAGTATTGCGTGAACATGTTGAGATGGCTGCCCATAATCTTAAGTTAACAGATAGTCAGATTAATACTATTTCGGCTGCATTTGAAGCTGTTGGCATTACTCAAAACAACAATGAATCTACTAACTATGGTACGGATATAAATATAAATGTATATGGTGCAGATTCTAAACCTTATGATGACTACAGCATTAATATATCTGGAACATATAACACAGGTTGGTTTGGCTGGTCGTGGTTTGGACTATTAAAAAAGGATTTCAATAATACAATAAAGGTTGAAAATTCTGATCCACAACCTATTTCTCTAAATCCAAATGGGGAATATACCATAACTGTTAATGATGGGAAGGATAATTCAAAAAGTTATTCTAAAGAGATTAAGGTAAAAAGCAAATATGAAAATTCGCAAATGATTTTCACCACCAATTTTGGCAACATTCAAGAGGATACAAGCAATAAACGTGAACAAACTATCGCTGTTCCGGCAGACGCTGTAGAGTTTAATGGTCATTACTATTATCTTTACACAGGTGGCATCGCATCCTCCTATGAAGAGGCGCTTCAGTACTGTAAAGACAAAGGCGGATATCTTGCCACATTAACATCTAAGGAAGAAAACGACTTTGTTTATTCATATATCCAGCAGCAGGATTGTGATAGTGCGTATTTCGGATTGAGCGTCACCGCGAACGAGGGACATTGGGAATGGTGTACCGGAGAAACCTTATCATATACCAATTGGCATAGCGGTGAACCAAACAGCGAAAGCTCTAATGAGGATTATGCACTACTGTATTATAAATTCACTGATGGCACATGGAGTGACGGTGATTTTGGTGGTAGCACAGTAGATGGAGGAAATGCCTTTATTTGTGAGTGGGGCGATTATTCTATAGAACAGCATGAAGTTTCCGGTGAAAGAAATGTAGTTCTTACATTGGATGTGTCAGGCAGTATGTCCGGGACTCCATTAGAGGAGACAAAAAAGGCTTCTTCAAAGTTTATTAATACAGTATTAGAGCAAGATGCAAGCATAGGTGTTGTAACTTATGATGATGAGTCCTATATGGCATCCGACTTTTCAACAGATAAAGCTTCTCTTCAGAGCATAGTATCGGGACTTTATGATGGAGGTGGTACAAATATTGAGGCAGGCCTTAGAAATGCTCAGAGTATGCTTGAAAGGACTAATGCCAAGAAAAAAATAATTGTACTTATGAGTGATGGTGAGCCAAACGATGGTTTGGTAGACGAAGAACTAATCGAATATGCTGCAGAAATAAAAAAGACGGGAACCATCATTTATACGATAGGATTTTTCGAGAGCCTTTCCGAAAAATCATATGCTCAGTACCTCATGGAACAGATAGCTAGTGACGGATGTCATTATGAGGTGGCGGATGCTGACCAGCTTTCATTCTTCTTTGAAGATATGGCGGATCAGATTAATGGGCAAAAGTACATTTACGTCAGAATTGCTTGCCCGGTTGATGTTTCAGTATCATATGATGGAGAGACCTTAGATTCTTCCGAAAAGAACCTAAATGCAAGAACTTCTTTTGGAACACTTACATTTGAGGAAAATAGTGAAAAATTAGAGGCTGGTATTGATGATAGAGTTAAGGTTTTAAGATTGAAAGAGGGTACTGATTACGATCTAAAGATTGTCGGAACGGGTCATGGTATTATGAACTATTCGATTGGCTTTATGGATGAAAATGGTGAGTACAGTGACCTTCGAAAGTTTAAAAACATAAAGATTACACGTAAAACACGTATCGATACAGAGGCTTCAAATTCAGATAGCAGCATCCTTAACATAGACGAGGATGGAGACGGTAAGTATGATATAAGACTTAAAGCGGAAGCGAATGGTTATGGTGAAGAGATAACTACATCAAATTGGATAATATATGTGATTATTGGTGCTGTAGCATTTGTGATGCTTGATATTATTGCAATCGTTATATATACCAAAATGAAAAAAAGGAGAGGTGAATAATTATGGCAAAATTTTGTGGAAATTGTGGAGCTCAGTTGGATGATGACGATAAGGTGTGTGGCCAATGTGGTACTCCTGTGAACGGGAATGCCGGCACTGTTCCGGGTTTAAAGGTTGTTGATCCGGAAAAGAAAAAGAAAATGGCAAAGAGGATAAAGTGGATAGTTGCACTTGTAATAGTAGTAGCTTTAGCTATTACAGTAGTGAAGGTTTATCTCAGCTTCACAGGCACAAATGGTCTTGTCCGCAAGGTTATGACAGCTTATGAAGATTATGATGTCGATTCATTAGTTGCTCTTTCCAGTGATATGTATTATTACTTTGATTCGGATGATTATGTTGATGAGTATTTCGAGGATGCTGTAGG
>ULTN01035539.1_pt1 | contig 10999 bp, 10 predicted proteins | sample 1957681 | NCBI WGS metagenome assembly ULTN01 (sample SAMEA4835736, study PRJEB28245) | human gut metagenome | biome: gut microbiome; material: fecal sample | place: Denmark | collected 2008
CGTCAGATTCTGACCAGACGGTTCAGGCTGTACGCTTACGATGAGTACACAGTCTGAAGAGTATAAAAGGAACAGCTCCGGATTGTTACCCGGGATTACTATAGTTCACCACACAACCGTAAACCTGGTTGTGTGGTGAAACAGTAACATATTAAGAATATTGTGTTACCACCTGTTTTCTCAGGAAACGGATTGCAGGAGAGGTATACTCATTCATCTTCCCGGAGTTTTGTTAATCACTGCATAATCAAACGGACCAATACATTCTTTGCTCGCATCCGTAAAAATGTCGCCACAATATCATCAGTCAGTCAACTCATTACCATCTGTTTTCCGGGTCCGTAGTTACTACAGTGCTCCGGAGTGATAAACAGAAACTGATAATGAAGCATAAGAATACTTTTATTATGCGCTGACTGACATACTTTACTTAATTGCGATTCTGCTCTCAATAAATTCGGACTGATTAATCATCATCTGATGAGGTGTTATGCCAAAATATTCTCTGAAAACGCTGATAAAATACGGTGTGCTGGCATAACCGCACCGTATTGCGATTTGATTCACTGACAGTTTACTGGAAATAAGCTGTCGGGCGTTATGCATGCGTATATCCAGCAGGATTTGGGAGAAAGAAACTTTTTCCTCCTGAAGTTTTCTTTTCAGTAAACTCTCGCTCATGTACAGAGAATTACTGATATCTTTAACTCTCCATGCCCGTGATGGACTGGAACAGATAATATACCTGACTTTAAGCGCAACAGAGTTTATGCATCTGAAGAGCAGAAGCATGAAACCTCTGTGTGTGGAAAAAATGGAAAGGCAGGCAAAAAACATCTGCTCAGAAAATTGTTGTGGCAATGTCTTTTGCAGACTGAGATTCTGCATGACATTATGTAACAGAGCGATGTGAGAGAAGGTTGTTTTAATGAACGGAACAGAAACAGCACTATCAGAGTGCTGGATCCTGTCGGCACTTTCCATATATTTTCTGACAATGCATTCGTCAATCCGGAGCTCAGTAACATTACCGGGATGGCGCAGGAAAAAGGACTGGCTGATGTTATCTGTCAACAGGACGTCATTTTTCTGAAAAAATAGCTTTTTCCCGGCAATCTCTGTTTCAAACGGACGGTTAACAAGAATAACGTAACAGACAATCATCACACATACTCCCTGATTAGCATAAAAACAACGATATCAAAAGACTAGACGCTTTTTCAGGAAAAATCTTATTTGTCCAGGATTATTCTTATGAGACCGGCGCTTCAACGGTACCGTCACATTTTTTACAGGCTTTTTTTACCCGTTCTGTGCTGATCACTTTCAGGGAGCTGCTCACCAGTTCCAGTTGTTCAGCGCTGACTTCCCCAGATAATCCAGCTCACCGCCACACTCCGGGCAACAGCTTTCTTCAGGCTCCAGCCGGTGTATTTCACGGGGAAGGTGTGCCGGTGTCAGCGCTAGTGGTATAAGACGGTTCTCCCTCATCGTTTGTCCTTAGTATTGTCAGCGCCAACAATGTGGGCTGGCATTATAAATGCCGTCGAGGCAATCGTTCGCCTCCCCAGTGGGCAATCCAAATGGTAATTGTCACGGTTAGACGTTTATTTTGAAGGTCGACTGAATAAGGTGATAACGCTGTAGTATTTTCACGTGACACAGAATTCTGAACGTTCTCTCTTACAATATTTCAATGTTTCTGTCCGTATTCACCGGAAGAAGTCATCGACCAAATCATACCAGTCGTCTCACTCCACTGACCATTCATGGTTGACAGGTGGTGAAAATCCGCTTCTACAGTAACCATTTTTTATTCGCAAAATCGAACACGCCATGCGGATGGCTGTTAACTGGCATGCCGAGGCAGTCATTATTTATATTTAGTTTTGTCAGTAATATTCATTTTTTGTAAAAGGTAAATGTAAATTATTCTCATTATTGTTTGTATTTGTGTATTGTCTTGCCGATTAACATGATCGGAGATTAGTAATATGCGAATAACCACTCTGGCTTCCGTTGTCATTCCCTGTCTCGGGTTTTCAGCCAGCAGCATGGCAGCAGAGGATGTGATGATTGTCTCGGCATCTGGCTATGAGAAAAAACTGACCAACGCAGCCGCCAGTGTTTCTGTAATCAGTCAGGAGGAATTGCAGTCCAGCCAGTACCACGATCTGGCGGAGGCACTGAGAGCAGTGGAGGGTGTGGATGTTGAAAGTGGTACGGGTAAAACCGGTGGGCTGGAAATCAGCATCCGTGGAATGCCAGCCAGTTACACGCTGATACTGATTGATGGTGTCCGTCAGGGCGGGAGCGGGGACGTGACGCCTAACGGTTTTTCTGCCATGAATACAGGGTTCATGCCTCCTCTGGCCGCGATTGAGCGTATTGAGGTTATCAGGGGGCCGATGTCCACACTGTATGGCTCTGATGCGATGGGTGGTGTGGTGAATATCATTACCAAAAAGAATGCAGACAAATGGCTCTCTTCCGTCAACGCCGGGCTGAATCTGCAGGAGAGTAACAAATGGGGCAACAGCAGCCAGTTTAATTTCTGGAGCAGTGGCCCTCTTGTGGATGATTCTGTCAGTCTGCAGATCCGCGGCAGCACACAGCAGCGTCAGGGCTCATCGGTCACATCACTGAGCGACACAGCAGCCACGCGTATTCCTTATCCCACGGAGTCACAGAATTATAATCTTGGTGCGCGTATTGACTGGAAGGCTACGGAGCAGGATGTGCTCTGGTTTGATATGGATACCACCCGACAGCGTTACGATAACCAGGATGGTCAACTGGGTAGCCTGACAGGGGGATATGACCATACTCTGCGCTATGAGCGAAACAAAATTTCGGCTGGCTATGATCATACTTTCACCTTCGGTACCTGGAAATCGTATCTGAACTGGAACGAGACGGAAAATAAAGGTCGTGAGCTTGTACGTAGTGTTCTGAAGAGCGATAAATGGGGGCTTGCCGGTAAACCGCGGGAGCTTAAGGAATCTAACCTTATCCTGAATTCATTGCTGCTTACCCCTCTGGGAGAATCTCATCTGCTTACTGTGGGGGGAGAGTATCAGAGTTCGTCCATGAAAGATGGGGTTGTCCTTGCCAGCACAGGTGAAACTTTCCGACAGAAAAGCTGGTCGGTATTTGCTGAGGATGAGTGGCATCTCACGGATGTACTTGCGCTGACTGCAGGCAGTCGCTATGAACATCATGATCAATTCGGGGGACACTTCAGTCCGCGTGCATATCTGGTCTGGGACGTGACCGATGCCTGGACGCTGAAAGGCGGTGTGACCACGGGATATAAAGCCCCCACCATGGGACAGTTACATAAGGGGATCAGCGGTGTATCCGGGCAGGGACGTACTAATCTACTCGGTAACCCCGAACTGAAGCCGGAAGAGAGTGTAAGTTATGAGGCGGGGGTATATTACGATAACCTCTCCGGTCTGAATGCCAATATAACAGGCTTTATAACAGACTTCTCCAACAAGATTGTCTCTTATTCCATTGATGATAACACCAATAGCTATACAAACAGCGGAAAGGCCCGCTTGCATGGTGTGGAATTTGCCGGCACATTGCCGCTGTGGTCAGAGGATGTCACTCTGTCGTTGAATTACACCTGGACCCGAAGTGAACAACGTGATGGTGATAACAAAGGTGCACCGCTGAGCTATACTCCTGAACACATGGTGAATGCGAAACTGAACTGGCAGATCACCGAAGAAGTTGCGTCATGGCTGGGGGCTCGCTATCGCGATAAAACTCCACGCTTCACCCGGAATTATTCGTCGCTGAGCGCTGTACAGAAGAAAGTGTATGATGAGAAAGGAGAATATCTGAAAGCCTGGACGGTGGTGGATGCAGGTCTGTCGTGGAAGGTGACGGATGCCCTGACGCTGAATGCTGCGGTGAATAATGTGCTCAACAAGGATTACAGTGACGTGAGCCTGTTCAGTGCCGGCAAGAGTACGCTTTATGCCGGTGATTACTTCCAGACGGGCTCATCAACAACGGGATATGTGATACCTGAGCGAAATTACTGGATGTCGCTGAACTATCAGTTCTGATAACAACAAAACGCCATCACTGATGGTAGCATATACGTTGCCACTGTAACTCCTGACGGAACAGTGGCAGCGTTACATGACGCACGGTGTCTGGTCGAAGTGACCGTCCAGGCGGTCACTGAACTCGATAATAAAGCAGCTCATTTCCATACGCCAGTCCTTCAACGGCATCGTCCATTTCTGGGACGCAGACTGGATTGCCAGCCACACAACTTTTTTCACCGCCTCGTCTGTCGGGAACACTTTACGCTTTTTGATCGCATGGCGGATCACGCTGTTTAGCGACTCGATGGCATTCGTCGTATAGATCATTTACATATACCTGCCCCACTGATGTCTGTAACCCCCGACTCGGTGGAGCAGATTTCAGAAAGTATAGCTGCCAGACAATATATATTCCCGTCCTGCAGCCTGATAGCCATAACCAGTCTCATAATCTTTGTTGAACAGATTAGCTATTTTACCGCGAACTATCAGGTGAGGAGTGACCGGATACGCAACCGCAACATCCCATAAACTCACACCGCCCATTTTGACTGACTTATAGGGCCAGGATGAGTAGTCCCGAATCGTATCGCGATCCCATATATTGATAAGTTATCCCCCAGTCAAAATCGAACACTTGCCAGTCAAGTTGATACTTCACTTGCAGTTTTGGACGACGTTCCAATGGTTTGTCAGTTAAGGCATTTCTGGCATCCGTATAATCGTAACTAACAGTATGCGTCAGTGCTCCTGTATCAAAGTTTACTGTAGCCTCAATTCCTTTAATGTGTACTTTTCCGTCGTTGTAATAACGAAGGGTATGAGGATTATAGTTAATCATTTCACTGATATCATTACGGTATCCTGAAATACGCCAATTTACGCCCCCAGTTAAACCTTCAAATGCCCCTTCCCACTGTTTACTCTTTTCCGGAGCCAGATTCGGATTACCATACATACCATATAGCTGCCCCAGATTTGGCGCTTTGAAAGCAGTTCCATAGGAAGCGATAAAGCGATAACCCTCAATAAACTCCCATCCCGCACTGGATTGCCATGTTGTGTGGCGTTCAAATTGCGAGTTGTCGTCATTACGCACCGCGCCTTCTAACGTAAAATCGCCAAGTTTTTGCAGTCCTGTCAGATAAATCCCCGTGTTACGCTGATCGTAACCTTTTGGCAGATATCCAGTTCCAAACTAGTGGACGCCTGTTATGGAGCAAAAAACATTATCCGCAGAACCCCGCAGATCATTTTCAAATAATTTTAAACTTCAAATGGTTAAACTGGCTTTGCAACCAGGAGCCTCTGTTGCCCGTATCGCCCGGGAACACGATATCAATGATAACCTCCTGTTCAAATGGCTCAGGCTCTGGCAGAACGAAGGGCGTGTTTCGCGGCGTCTTCCGGTAACGACCTCTTCTGACACTGGCGTTGAATTATTACCTGTAGAAATAACGCCGGATGGGCAGAAAGAACCTGTGGTGGCCATTGCGCCATCTTTATCCACTACCACTCAGACCAGAGTCAGTGCCAGCTCCTGCAAGGTGGAATTCCGTCACGGTAACATGACGCTGGAAAATCCATCGCCAGAGCTGCTCACGGTGTTGATCCGTGAACTGACCGGGAGGGGAAGATGATCTCACTCCCATCAGGTACCCGTATCTGGCTCGTTGCCGGCGTTACCGATATGCGTAAATCCTTCAACGGACTGGGAGAACAGGTACAACATGTGCTGAATGATAATCCCTTCTCCGGTCACCTGTTTATCTTCCGTGGCCGACGGGGTGACACCGTTAAAATTCTTTGGGCTGATGCTGATGGTCTGTGCCTGTTCACCAAACGCCTGGAGGAAGGCCAGTTTATCTGGCCTGCGGTACGTGACGGCAAGGTATCCATTACCCGCTCGCAACTGGCAATGCTCCTCGATAAGCTGGACTGGCGTCAGCCAAAAACATCCCGCCGTAACTCACTGACAATGTTGTAAAAAACTCCTGACCGCATTATAAAAACGGTCATGAGTCAGAAATACCTCATTCGCATCGCAGAGCTGGAAAGGTTGCTCTCTGAGCAGGCTGAAGCCCTCCGTCAGAAAGACCAGCAACTGAGTCTGGTTGAAGAGACGGAAGCCTTCCTGCGCTCTGCACTGACACGTGCCGAAGAAAAGATCGAAGAAGATGAACGGGAAACAGAACATCTGCGGGCTCAGATAGAAAAACTGCGCCGGATGCTGTTCGGTACCCGTTCAGAAAAACTGCGTCGTGAAGTTGAACTGGCTGAGGCCCTGCTGAAACAACGTGAACAGGACAGCGATCGTTACAGTGGGCGGGAAGACGATCCTCAGGTTCCCCGCCAGTTGCGACAGTCGCGCCATCGTCGTCCGTTACCGGCACATCTTCCCCGTGAAATACACCGCCTGGAGCCAGAAGAAAGCTGTTGCCCGGAGTGTGGCGGTGAGCTGGATTATCTGGGGGAAGTCAGCGCTGAACAGCTGGAACTGGTGAGCAGTGCCCTGAAAGTGATCCGCACAGAACGGGTAAAAAAAGCCTGTACAAAATGTGACTGTATTGTTGAAGCACCGGCGCCGTCCCGCCCGATAGAGCGTGGTATCGCGGGCCCCGGATTACTTGCCCGCGTGTTAACGGGAAAATACTGCGAACATCTGCCACTGTATCGTCAGAGTGAAATCTTTGCCCGCCAGGGTGTCGAACTGAGCCGGGCCTTACTCTCCAACTGGGTTGACGCGTGCTGCCAGTTAATGACACCGGTGAATGATGCCCTGTACCGTTATGTAATGAACACCCGCAAGGTTCACACTGATGACACACCGGTAAAGGTACTGGCACCGGGTCAGAAAAAGGCGAAAACAGGGCGTATCTGGACGTATGTCCGGGATGATCGCAATGTGGGTTCGTCATCTCCTCCAGCGGTCTGGTTCGCGTACTCGCCGAACCGGCAGGGGAAACACCCGGAGCAACACCTCCGCCCCTTCCGGGGTATCCTGCAGGCGGATGCGTTCACAGGTTACGACAGGTTGTTCAGTGCAGAACGTGAAGGTGGTGCACTGACAGAAGTTGCGTGCTGGGCCCATGCCCGGCGAAAAATCCACGATGTATACATCAGCAGCAAAAGTGCGAAGGCAGAAGAAGCCCTGAAGCGCATCAGTGAACTGTACGCCATCGAGGATGAAATACGGGGATTACCGGAGTCAGAGCGTCTTTCCGTCAGGCAGCAGCAAAGCAAAGTGTTACTGACGTCGCTGCATGAATGGATGGTGGAGAAGAATGGTACGCTGTCGAAAAAATCCAGACTGGGCGAAGCGTTCAGCTATGTACTGAATCAGTGGGATGCCCTCTGTTATTACAGTGATGACGGTCTGGCGGAGGCGGATAATAATGCTGCGGAAAGAGCGCTTCGTGCAGTCGGTCTCGGAAAGAAAAACTTTATGTTCTTTGGCAGTGATCACGGCGGCGAGCATGGAGCACTGTTGTACGGGCTGATCGGCACCTGCCGTCTGAACGGTATCGATCCGGAAGCGTATCTGCGCCATATCCTGAGCGTACTGCCGGAATGGCCTTCCAACCGAGTTGATGAACTCCTGCCATGGAACGTAGTACTCACCAATAAATAAGCGTCAATACGGTGCTCCGTTGACGCTTACGCTCTTTCTACAGTTCTCGTAACTTATTTTTTGCGTCACGCAATGCCCTGTCTGTTCGAATATTTTCCGTCAATTTTTTTTCATGCGCCTGAATTGAGATAGCCCGCCATTCTTTAACCTGTTCAACAAACAATCCCATGCGTCGGCAATAATCAGCAAGCTCCATTTCTGACAGCGTAGCCGTCTCAAGAACAACTGAGAATCGACGCTCCGGTGTCCAGTCTTCAACATCAACGGAGGTAATCTTTTCATTTTCAGGTAAAAGCCCTTGCTCCACTAACTCATATCTCCATTTTGATACAACTGAGGCACTGATCTTTAGCTTACGGGCTATCTGACGATGTGACCAGCAGTATGGTGGTAAAAGCCATATCAGTCCTTTCTCTTTGAGCTCACTTGGTATTGGTGGTCCTGGCATTGTTATCTCCTTAAAAAATTGAGGCGACAACTATGCTGACACAGGGGGTTACTCACCGATCTCCTTCACGGTAATACGCACCTAGTCGTCAACAGGTAAATATTTTCCTTTTGCAACTTTAATGAGATATTTTCTATTATAACAAGTTGACAATGCACAAGCTAAAGCATTTCTTAATTCGGTATATTCTAATTGCTCAAGATGAACATACCGCCTACGCAGAGCATCTGTTATCTTATCCAAGTCCAGTATTTTCTTTGATGGGACTAATGCAATCAAGGCCTGTATAAAAGCTAATGCACTTCTGTAAAGAAGGTTTCCAGCAGGTAATGATTCACTTAGTACTTTATTTCTATATGGATTTTCAAATGCAACTCTTCGGGCTCTTACCGCAGCTAATGGTGTGGGTAACAATCGTTGAGTAACTGAATTAAGATTATCTTGGGATATTGTTACATCAAACTCGCGAATTTTATTAATTTCATCTCTGGTTGGTGACAACTCTTCATTCTTCTTATTACAAAGCAAACAATTATCATCAGAATAAAAAGGCACCATCTTTTTACATATGCTACAATTTTTTATTACCAGATGTATCCCTGAGCCTAATTCATTTAATTCAAATTGTTTATTTTTTATGTAATTAACAGCTCTACATGAATCTCTGAACCAATATATAATCGGGTAAGGCAAATAGGAATACAAATAATCTATCCACATTTCTTCTGGAGAATTTCTTTCATCAAATTCAACAAGCCACGAAGAAAAGTGCTTCGACCATGCTAATTTTACAGTACTGAGTTTTAACTCTCCTTCGCGGAAAAAACCGGCCATAAGAACACTGGAGGAAGAATTATGCTTTGCTTCATTAATTGCTCTCTGAACCTCCTTTCTGTTAACCAGTTTATGCAAAAATTTATTTTTTTCTCTCCATGCTAATTTCTCCGAATCATAAATTGCAATAAAAGCAGTTGTAGCTCTTGAATAAGCACAAAATAACTGTGCATCCTCCATGCTTTCGGAATACAATGTAATCACGACAGATGATTCCATACCTCGAAAACGAGATACTGTTTCAATATTCACCCCCAAAGTTCTCATATCATTCTGGAGGGAATTTTTCACTAAATCCGTAGGAACAAGGACAGTAATCTCATCAGGCAGTACAGAACTTTCTTTCAATTGTAAAATTTCATTAAGCAATGTGGAGAGTGGATCTGTAACAACTAATTCTTTTAGCGTATCCGGTTCGTTATTCCTAGGGGAAGTAATTTGGTATGAGGCAGGGCTGACAGCTATTAAATAATCAGTAACGGCTCTAGGACATCTTAACACAACAGATAAGTTAAAAGAAAATTGGGGATTTATTATTCGCTGAAGATCAGCGTAATTTGTTCCTTTTTCAAAGGAAAATGTTTGAGTTTCATCACAAAATGCGATAATCCTTTTATTTTCGAACCAACAAGATAAAGTCTCCAGCCACGAAGAATGTAACGCCTGTGCTTCATCAATGATTAAAGCATCATAATCTCTTAGTTTATTTTTATTTAATGCATTAAGCAAATCTTCGCAGCATCCTGATTCAAACCAGCCTGCCGGAGACTCGGGGGACAGGGATAATTTGTTTCGAGCCTGATGACAAAGTTTGTGCCAGGTAAAAACGTCGCATAATGACTCCGGAGTTTGTTGCCGAATATATTCTGAAAGAAGGTTATTGAAAGTAACAAATAAAACCTTTTTTTGGCCTTTAACAAGCCGCCGTGCAAACTCAATTCCAATCAGGGTCTTTCCTGTTCCTGGCCACCCGGTTACAACAACTCTTTGATATTCTGACAGAAGTTCAATGACCTTGATTTGTTCATGTGTGAGCCTTAACCATAATTTATTATCATAAATAATACGGATTCCCCAGTCAGGAGTACCATCAAACTCAGGACATACAGATTTTATTATTAGTTGAACCCGTTCATCCCCCAACTCATTATTTCCCAATGCATGTTTCCAGTATTGCATTATATCAATAGTATGCTTTGCCATTTCCGGGAGTTGGCTTTTATCAACAAATATTCCCCTGAATGGTTTAACAGACGCATCTACCATTGCTGCATTTATAATTTTATCATCGAAATAACTATCAGGAAAAATAAAACCATAACCAATACGCAACCGTAACGTTGTTGCTCCCCCTAACCAACGGGCTAAACCATGGACATTGTTACGTGTTTGCTTCACTATATCTACATGTTTTTTTGTTTTTATATGTACAAAAACAGTACCTTCTACGCGATATATTCCACTCTTTACCTCTAACGCCAAAACACCATATACAGGATGGAGAACAAGAAAATCAATTTCTCCACTCGGAGGTAATTTCATCCCTAAATTTCGTGTCGCCGCACTTAACCACGGGAGACTATGAATCACTGTGAAATCATCGGACAGACCTTCTTTTAACAGTGTATAGACTGTTTTTTCCCCATAACTATTATTATCAATGGGTCCAAATGCCGGAATCATTTTGGCCATATTACTATTTCCTTATAACATGTTTCTGACAGGAATCTGCATTTGTTACATAGCCCAGTAATTAAAAATAACTTCCGCCCATTTTAAAAAATACTCATACTTATTCCGAAGCAGACTCTGACTAACCAATATATACAATCTCCCTCCACACTCTCATGCAGCAGCCAGCTAACAGTAGTTGACTGCCTCAACTTCAGGGTGACTTCTGCCGTTACTTTTTTAACCCCTCCCCCAACGCCTAAACGACACTTTCGTTTTCTGCAGTGCCTCATAGGAAGTATGAGCTTTAAAGCTGGTGTAATCAAAACCCACTGACACTACCATTCT
>ULTN01068768.1_pt1 | contig 10925 bp, 10 predicted proteins | sample 1957681 | NCBI WGS metagenome assembly ULTN01 (sample SAMEA4835736, study PRJEB28245) | human gut metagenome | biome: gut microbiome; material: fecal sample | place: Denmark | collected 2008
AACCGAACGCGCCGTGCTGATGGTTGAATCCGAAGCCGACTGCCTGCCCGAACAGACCATGCTTGATGCCGTGATGTTCGGTCATCAGCAGATGCAGGTGGCCATCAACGCCATCCACGAACTCACTGCCGAAGCCGGCAAGCCCGCTTGGGATTGGCAGCCCGCTCCGAAGAACGAAGCGCTCATCGCACGTGTGCACGAAATTGCCCAGGCCGACATTGAAGAGGCTTACACGATCCGCTCCAAGCAGAGCCGCACGGAAAAGCTGCGCGCCATTTACGAAAAGGTCGAAGCTCAGCTCACGGCCGACGCCGAAGCAGCCGGTACCGAAGTGGCCGACATGAACGAAGTGCACGGCATCCTTTTTGAAATGGAAGCCCACGTCGTTCGCACCAACATTCTCGAAGGCAAGCCCCGTATCGACGGTCGCGACACGCGCACGGTTCGTCCGATCGAAATCCGGCAGTCGATCCTTCCGCGTACTCACGGTTCCGCCCTCTTTACCCGCGGCGAAACGCAGGCTCTGGTGCTCACCACGCTCGGCACCAAGCAGGATGAACAGATCATCGACAACATCATGGGCGAAAGCCGCGATCGGTTCATCATGCACTACAACATGCCTCCGTTTGCCACCGGTGAAACCGGTCGCGTGGGCAGCCCGAAGCGTCGCGAAATCGGCCACGGTCGTCTCGCCAAACGTGCTCTGAAGGCCGTTTTGCCGAGCGCTGAAGAATTCAACTACTCGATTCGCGTGGTTTCCGAAATCTGCGAATCCAACGGTTCGTCCTCGATGGCTTCCGTCTGCGGCGGCTGTTTGTCGATGCTTGATGCCGGCGTTCCGCTCAAGGACTACGTGGCCGGTGTGGCTATGGGCCTCATTAAGGAAGGCAACAAGTTTGCCGTGCTCACCGACATTCTCGGCGACGAAGATCACCTCGGCGACATGGACTTTAAGGTAGCCGGTACCGAAAACGGTGTGACCGCTCTGCAGATGGACATCAAGATCGAAGGCATCACCGCCGAAATCATGCAGGCCGCTCTGGCTCAGGCTCACGAAGGCCGCATGCACATCCTCGGTAAGATGCACGAAATGGCCGGCGACGGCGCCAAGGAACTCTCCGTCTGGGCTCCGCGTCTGCTCACCATCAAGATCAATCCGGAAAAGATCCGCGATGTGATCGGCAAGGGTGGTGCCACGATCCGCGGCCTGTGCGAAGAAACCGGCTGCCAGATCGACATTGAAGACGACGGCACGGTGACGATTGCGTCCAACGATACGGAACGTGCTGAATTCGCCAAGAAGCGCATCGAAGACATCACGGCTGATGTCGAAGTGGGCAAGATCTACGAAGGCCCTGTGGTCAAGTTGCTTGACTTCGGCGCCATTATCGGTCTGCTGCCCGGCAAGGACGGTCTGCTGCATATCAGCCAGATCGCCAACGAACGCGTCAACCAGGTCTCCGATTACCTGCAGGAAGGCCAGACGGTACGCGTCAAGGTGATCGGCTTCGATGACAAGAATCGTCCGCGTCTGTCGATGAAGGCACTTCTGAACGAAGAGTAATTCGACGATGTCTTTCAAGCCGGCGAGAGGTTCGCCGGCTGAAAGCAAAAAGGACAGAATGCAAAGCGGACCGAGCGGCCCGCTTTCGCCGCCTTAAGAGAAAAGGTTCAATATCGGCTAAAATCCAAAATTCACTTCCAACAGCGGTTTTGGAGAAAAGAAGCATGCGAAACAGACTGGTAGTCGCCAACTGGAAAATGAACGGATCGCTTGAAGCCAATGCCCGGTGGGCTGAGGCTTTCCTTGCGTTGGAAGACGCAGGGTGCGATGCGGCAGTGTGTGCGCCTTCCGTGTATCTGTCGCAGATGGCCTGCCTGCTTAAAGGATCATCCGTAGCGCTTGGTGCTCAGGACGTAAATGAATTTGAGTCTGGCGCCTACACCGGTGAGGTCAGTGCCCATATGCTGGCCGAAATCGGTTGTTCCTACGTGATCGTGGGACACTCCGAACGTCGTGCGCTTTACGGCGACACTGATGATCGTGTGGCTCTCAAGGCCAAGGCGGCCTTGGCCGCCGGTATTCATCCCATCGTTTGCGTGGGTGAAACGCTCGAAGAACGCGAAGCAGGCGAGACCATTGCCGTGGTGTCGCGTCAGCTCGAAGCGGTGATCGGTAAAGTGGGAGCAGAGGATTTTGCCCGTTGCACGGTGGCCTACGAACCTGTTTGGGCTATTGGTACCGGTAAGAGTGCAACGCCCGAGATCGCGCAGGAAGTGCATGCCGCGCTTCGTGCTGAGCTGACCGAACACGCTGCCGAACTCGGCGACAAAGTGCGCATTCTCTATGGCGGCAGTGTCAAGCCCGGCAACGCCGCTTCGCTTTTTGCCATGCCCGACATTGACGGAGGCTTGATCGGCGGTGCGGCGCTTAAGGCACAGGATTTTTACGAGATCTGCACGGCGCACTGAGACGCAGGCAGATTGAAAGCTTTTTAACAACCAAAATCAGAACCATCACGGAAAACACACAACTATGCAGATGTTGATGAGTATCGCGATCGTTGTGCAGATCATTGCTGCGATTGCCGTCATTATTCTGGTGCTCCTGCAGCACGGCAAGGGCGCCGATCTCGGCGCGGCTTTCGGTTCGGGCGCTTCCGGTTCGCTCTTCGGCGCCACCGGCTCGGCCAACTTTCTGTCGCGCTCCACGGCTGTGGCTGCGACGATCTTCTTCTGCGCCACCATTGCTATCACCCTCGGCTCTGGTGCTTTCAACAAGCAGAATCAGCAGCGTCAAGGCGGCGTGCTCGGTACGGTGACGACCGAACAGACGACGCAGGCTCCCGCTGCAGCCGGCTCCGAAGCGCCTGCTGCGAAGGATGACTTGCAATCCAACCAGGTTCCGCGTTAATATTCGCGGCCTTGCAGCCGGTTCCGGTATTTTTTCCCGGCTGTGAAGGAATGACTCGGGGAAGACAATAGTTTTTTTCGAGTGCAAGCGGTCGTGGCGAAATTGGTAGACGCGCAGCCTTGAGGTGGCTGTGGTGAGAGCCATGAGAGTTCGAGTCTCTCCGACCGCACCAAGTGCTGGGGTATCGCCAAGTCCGGTTAAGGCAGCGGATTCTGAATCCGCCATTCGTAGGTTCGAATCCTACTACCCCTGCCAAAACGCTTGAAAACCGGGATCTGAAATTTTTTTCAGAAAAGGCTTGCAAAGTTCGGAAGCCTATGTATAATTCCGAACTCTCAGCAAGACGCAAGTCGAGCTGGGAATTAAAATCTGAAATGCGGTCGTGGCGAAATTGGTAGACGCGCAGCCTTGAGGTGGCTGTGGTGAGAGCCATGAGAGTTCGAGTCTCTCCGACCGCACCAAGTGCTGGGGTATCGCCAAGTCCGGTTAAGGCAGCGGATTCTGAATCCGCCATTCGTAGGTTCGAATCCTACTACCCCTGCCACGCACTTATCAGATTATCGAAGAGGCCGCGCCGAAAGGTGAGCGGCTTTTTTCATGCCCGTTTTCTGCGCTCCACCCAAGCAAAATGGGCGGAAAGCGCGTATCCCGCATCTTCCGCCCGTTCGAATGCAACTCCGTTTCGTTAGGCTTTGTCGACAGAGTTGCCCGATTCTTTTTCAGCTACCAGCTCAGCTTGAGCTTGCTTTTCCAATTCACGTCGCACTTCGCAGCCGTTTTCGGAAAGTGCCTTAGGCATGCCGGTTGCAGGAGCCGGAGCTTTTGGACGGAAGAAGTAAAGGATGGCAACCACCGGAAAGAGCATGGCACCCGCAGCGGCGAGCGTGACCTGGTTGCTGGCCCAAGTAGCAAGTGCGCCGCCCAGCACCGGGCCGATGACGCTGCCGAACTGCTGCACGGAGTAAGAGTATGCAAACACCTTGCCGCGATCCTGCGGATCGGAAGATTGCGTTAGCACGGCGTTGATGGCCGGGAAAATGCCTGCAAAGGTCAATCCGCCCACAAAACGCCAGATCGTAAACCAGGTGAGATCATGAGGAATAGCCTGAACGATGCCGAAAATGCCGCTCAAAAAGAGTGAGAGGTAAAGCACCGGACGGTAGCCCCAGCCTTGACCGAGCATGCCCCAGGGAGGCGAAGCAATCACACCGGAAATGCCGACGATCGAGAAGACCAGCCCTGAGATAAACACAATGCGATCCATCGAGCCCTGCAACTCGGCAATGTAAAGCGGCAGTACGGGCTGAACCATCAGTACACTCATCTGAACCACGGCTGCCGCAAAAAGCATGCGCAAAATGACGGGGTTGCGCAACGGCGTGACGCGTGCGGGTTCCTCGGCGCTCTTTTGAGCGGGTTTAGCTCTCGGCGGCTCTTTAATCAAAACCGCCAAAGCGATGGTGATGGTGGTAAGCGCCACAGCAGCGATTTGGAAAGTCGAGCGCATGCCGAACATTTCGGCAAGAAAGCCACCCACGAGGGGACCCAAAACGCCGCCCGCGGTTAGGCCAGCCTGCATCAGGCCCATGCTAAAACCGATCTTCTTGTGCGGAATGACAGAGGTGAGAATGGCAAGCTGCGCAGGCCAGAGCCCCGCGGCTAAGCCTTGCAGCACGCGAACACCGAAAAGCTGCCAGGGCGTCTGCACGATAGAACCCAGAAAATAGGTGATGGCCAGGCAACTTGCGGCTCTCAGCGCCATAAGCTTTCGGGAGCCCTTATCGGACATGGCTCCCCAGATGGGCGCGAAAATGCCGGAAATCAGAAAGCTCACGGCAAAGATGATGCTGCTCCACCAATTGACTTCCGCAGTTTGAACGCCGAGCTCCTGAATAAGGTACATCGGCAGGAACGGAATCAACATGGTGTAGCTTGCCGACATGAGAACAGTGCTGCACGTCAAGACGGCTAAGACCACACGCCAGTTCATAGAAAAAAGCCTCAAGTTTTTTTCGAGATCCCAAATTTTGAGTCTACGCCCAAAAATCGATTTATAGCGAAACAAAAGGCCGAAGATTATTCAGTCGGTCAATGAAGACGAGTTCGCAGTTTGAGACGTTTGGCAACACATGCCGAACCCAAGGCTGAAGTAAAATTTCGGCTCCGACGGTTCGGGGGTGAGGAATGCTTTTCGCCTCGATCCGAAAACCGACTTTCTTCATTGTTTTCTTGCTCTGGTGTTTCTTCCGTGAAAACGCTCAAACACGTTCTTATCGGCTTTTTGATGGCTGCTGCCACGCAAGTCTTTGCCTTTGATCCCGACCTTGCGGCAATCGAGAATCAATCGCTGATGCAAAGGTTCCCCAAGGGATCGATCGTGACGCGTGAAACGGCTGACCAAGCGCTTCGCGAAGTGCGTGCGGCCAAGAGCAAACTCAAGGAACTGGTCGAATACTCCAAGCGTCGTTGCAACGAAAATATTTTCGTCAACAGCTGCGTGGAAGACGTTCGCAAGGCCGAGTTGCGTCAGTCACGCCGCCTGCAAGCCATCGAATCCGAAGCTCGCCGCATCGTGCGCGAAGATGAAACGCGCAAGGAAGCGGCCCGACAGAAGGAGCGAGACGCCAAAGCAGCACAGCCGCCAAAGCAGGTAAAGAAGGTTACCCCTCGCAAGCCCACGCAAGCACAGAAAAATGCCCAGGAAAACAAGGCGGCTCATGCCAAGCGCATGAAGGCGTTGCAGGAGCGTCAGGCCGAGGCCGAGCAGAAAAAAGCTCAGGAAGCCAAGCATCGTGCTGAGTACGACAAGAAGGTCGCCGAGCGCGAGAAGCGCCGCGCTGAACGAGCGAAAGCTCTGGAAAAGCGCGCCAAGCAGAAGGCCAAGAAAGAACAGGAACAGAAAAAAAGCGAGGCTGAAAAGAAGTGAAATCGGGGCTCAAGGGCGGCCGAGCCGATCAGGAGCTCGACGAGATTGCCAAAAGTCTGCTTGCTGACGAGAGCTTTTTAGCCGACGATTTCGAGCAGATGGCGCACATTACGACGCCCATCGAGGCGCCGATGATTCCGTTTGCTGAGTTTGAAAAGGACGGCGACACGGCGAAAAAGTCTCTCGGAGACGAGTCTTCCGTCGGACAGGGCGCTGTTTTCCCGGGAGACTATGAAGAGCGAGTCCGCCGGGCTTTTGCTTCCGACGGTCCGCTTGCGCAGGCAACGACGGGTTTTGTATCGCGCCCGGCGCAAATCGAGTTTGCTCTGGCTGTGGCAAGAGCGTTGCAGAGCAAAGGCAAGCTTTTGGCCGAAGCCGGTACCGGCACCGGCAAGACCTTTGCATACCTCACGCCCGCTCTGATTGCAGGCTGCCGAGTCATCGTAAGTACGGCCGGCAAGTCGCTTCAGGAACAGTTGTGCCGTAAGGATATTCCGGCATTGATGCGAGCCTGTGGATTGCCAGCCAATGTGGCGTTGCTCAAGGGCCGCTCCAACTACCTGTGTCGACATCGCATCAACATGTGCGAACGAGGCGAAATCACGCTTGCTTCGCGTGAAGCGGTGGAGGATTTTCGACGGATCCGCATTTTTTTGGACCGCACCAAAACAGGTGACATCAATGACGTCAGCGGTGTGGCCGAAGACAGCGCTGTGTGGCCTTCCGTGACAAGCACCGCAGGCAATTGCCTCGGAAAACACTGTCAGCATGCGCGCGAGTGCTTTGTGACGCGTGCGCGCTTGAGAGCGCAGAAGGCAAATGTCATCGTTGTCAATCATCATCTCTTTCTTTCGGCGGCGGCCATGGAGCTCGAGGGCGGTCAGGACGACGGCATGCTGCCGCGAGTTGATGCCGTGATCTTCGACGAAGCGCACAAGTTGCCTGAAATTGCCACAAACTATTTCGGCAGCGAACTGTCGACCACGGCCATTCGAGAAATTGTCGACAGCATGCGCCCGATTCTGATGGGTAAATTCAGAAGCGGAGCCCCAAAAGGGACGTCCTGGGACGACATCACCCAGACGATCAAAAAGTCGCTCTATGACTTCGTGCTGGGGTTAGAAGCTGCCGGAGTGCTCGAAGGCGACAGCCGCAATATCGAAACCATCAACGGTATGCAGGGCTCGACGCAACATCTGGAAAACGCCGCGCTCGTTCTGGAGGTGTTGCTGGAGGCGGCGGCCCCCTACGTGGAGATGAGTGAAGATCTGGGCGTCTTCGTCGAATCGGGCACTGCCGTCTTGCAGGACATCAAGCAGTGGGTGATCTGGCTTAAGCATGCCGGTATGCCGATGCCGCCGGAACAAAAGCCGTTGGTGCGTTGGATCTCCCGCACACGAAGCGAAGCGCGTCTTACGGTGACTCCGCTTGACATTGCCGAGCCGTTCTCGCAGATGATGAAGCTGCGCAAAGAAACTGCCTGGGTTTTCACATCGGCCACGATGGCGGTGGGCGAGGGTGAGTTCAAGCATTTTACGCAGGCGCTCGGCATCGAAGGCGCCGAAGAGCACGCCTGGAACTCACCTTTTGATCATGAAAATCAGGCCATGCTTTATGTGCCGCCTGATATGCCCAATCTCAAATCTGGCGTGGCGCGCGACGAATTTACCGATGCTTTGATCGAGCAGGTGTGGCCAGTGATTGACATGGTGCAGGGGCGAGCCTTCGTGCTGTGCACCAGTTATCGGGGCATGGAGCGCGCGGCCGAGCAGCTGCGCGAACACATCGCCGCCAATGGGCGCGACTATACGGTTTTGGTGCAGCGCGAGGAATCAAAAGAAAAGCTTCTCGACAAATTCCGCCATGAGCAGCACCCCATTTTGGTGGCGACGATGAGTTTTTGGGAAGGCATTGACATCAAGGGCGACCAGCTTTCGCTTGTGATAATCGACAAGCTGCCGTTTCCCAACCGGGAAGACCCGGTTTTTGACGCGCGTTGCAAGTGGCTCGACAGCCAGGGACAGTCGTCGTTCAACATTTTGTCCGTACCGGCGGCAGCCATTGCACTCAAGCAGGGAACAGGGCGTTTGATTCGCAGCGAAGCCGATCGAGGCATTTTGATCATCGGGGACGTGCGCTTGGTACGAGCAGGCTACGGCAAGAAGATTTGGCAGAGCCTGCCTCCATACACAAAGACACTCAAGCTTGAGCGTCTGATGCAGTTCTGGAACGAACCGGACTCTTGGCAGTAAGGCCGTCAGCTTTTGACTGAACGAGTCGTTTTTTTCGCCTTGGTGGCTCTTTTAGAGGTGGAATCCTTCTTGCGGCGCACGCTTTTGGCTTGGGCGCGAGGCTCCTTAGCGGCTTTCTGGGAGGCAGTTACCTTCTTGTGGCGCACGCGTTGCGGCAAACGATTGCCGTGGGAAGCCTGCAGAACATCGGCGAGAATATCCTCGCAGCTTTCCAGATTGTCGAGAACATGCAACACGCTAAGGATCGTACCGATTGAAACCGTGGTGTCGCCTCTTTCTATGCGCTTGTAGGTCGAGAGCGACGTACGGCTTTTTTGTGCCAGTTCCTCTTGCGTCAGCTTGCAGCAGCGGCGTGCGGCGGAAATGCGTTCGCCTAATTCTTCCGTGAAACTTTGCACGGGCAGGATGAAGAAGCGCTTACGGGAAGCGCGGGCGGGGGGTTGTTTGGGCGCTGCGGACATGATTGAAAAGCGTCGAAAAACTCAAACGTTAACAAACTCAGCCTAGCAAACTGAGTCTCCGAGATCAAACAAAAACTCAAAACAGACCTTGGAATACATCATGCTCGTAGAGCACTTTAAGTCCGATGGCAAACAAGACGGCGGCGCCGAAAAGCGAGAGCTTGGCGCTGTGGCGAGCAGCTTTGCTTGAAAGTTTGCTGCCGAGCATAACGGCAATAGCTGTCAGCACAAAGCAGACGGAGCCAATGACGACCGAGGGCCAGAGGATCGGGAATTTGGCCATGGCAAATGAAAAGCCGACGGCCAGTGCGTCAAGGCTTGTGGCAACCGACAGCGTCAGGAGCGTTCCCCAGGGGATGGTACCGCAGACCTGGCACAAGTCAGATTCTTCTTCCTCTTCGGAGAATGCTTCGCGGACCATCGAGACTGAAACCCAGGCAAGCAGTGCAAAAGCAATCCAGTGATCCCATGAGCTGACCAAATCTGCAACGGTATTTCCGGCAAGTCCGCCTGCGAGCGGCATCAGAAACTGGAAGAAGCCAAACGCGGCGGCAAGCTGAAAGATGTGTTTGGTCGTGACGTGTTTGCAGGTCGCGCTCCAGCACAGGGCGACCACCATGGCGTCGATGGAAAGAGCGACAGCGATTCCGAGGACTTGCAAAAGGATCATTTTCAGGCTGGGGAGTTTTTTGCCGCAATTCGATGGCAAAAATGCAGGATGGTTTTGTTTCTAGGGAGAGATCCGTCTCATGGGACGCCCGGATGTATACCGCCGCATTGTATCGATCTTTTGCTTCATCGGTTATGTGTGGCATGTTATCTGCCTGAAAGCAAAAAAACCGAACGACTTTGGAATCGTTCGGTTCTGTATTCTGGCGGAGAAGGAGGGATTCGAACCCTCGAGACCAGTTATTTTTGATCTGCACCCTTAGCAGGGGTGTGCCTTCAGCCACTCGGCCACTTCTCCGACCGCGCAAATTCCACCATACATGGAAAAGCAATTGCGGTGAGCGCTGAATAATACAGAAAAGTTCGGATGATTGCAAAAATGCCATCACAAAAATCGGCATCAAACATTTGCAGCTGTCTGAGCCAACTAAAATCCGCTCAACGAATTCTGTCCGATCCAAATGAACCGACTTTTCTTTCTGGGTTTCCTCTTTACCGTCATTGCCTCTGTCTTCTGGGGCGCCATGGGTACGGCCGTCCAGCATCTGTTTCAGATCAAAAGCGGCTTTTTCGCTCTGGGTCTTGTGACGCTGCGGCAGTTGTCCGCCGGGGTGCTTTTTGTGGCCATCGGCACGATGGTCATGCCTCGAAAGATGTGGTCGATTTTCAATGACCGCAAGCTTTTATTGGAAATCCTCACGAGTGGTGCGCTGGTGTTTTTGGCCCACTTCTGCTTTTTTCAATCGATTTCCTACTCCAATGCCGGTACCGCGGCGATTTTCCTGACGCTCAATCCCATGCTGGCCGGTTTGTGGCTGGCTCTGGTCAGAGGCACGAAGATGTCGTCCGTGGAGTGCATTTGCGCCGTGTTGGCCGCTGCCGGCGTTGCGTTGATGGTGACTGACGGAGACTTCTCCGGCCTGAAGTTTTCGCCGATGGCCGTCGTTTGGGGACTTTGTTCGGCAGTGTTTGCAACGGCTTTCAGCATTCAGCCGCAGCAGCCTTCGGCCAAGGCCGGTGTCACGGTTGTCGTGGCATGGGCATTTCTCTTCGGCGGAGTGATTGCTTCTTTCTTCTGCCCGCCGTGGACGCTCAATGTGAATTGGAACTGGATGGTGATGGCTGATTTTGCCTTTATCGTGGTTTTTGGCACGGTGGCGGCATTCTGGCTTTATCTCACCGGGCTGAAATACATTTCACCGGTGGTTTCCGGTTTGGTGGTGTGTCTGGAGCCGCTCTCGGCCATCGTCTTTTCGATGGTCCTGTTGGGGGATGTGTTAGGCGGCTGGCAGGCAGTCGGTGTGGTGCTGGTTTTGTCCAATATCTGCCTGCTTGCTTTAGCGCGCCGATAGGTTAAGTCAATGGTTTGTCCGACTGCGCTGCGATGCGAGCAGCTATCTCGGACGCACGCTTTTGGGCGTCGCGATATGAAAATTCGCAGCCGCACCAGGTTTGGTTGTAAAAACCGTAGAACTTCAAAAGCGCATTGCGGCGGTCCTGCAGACCGTCTTTTCTCCAGTTCTTGTCCCAGTATTGAACGTCATCGTACTGAGCAGCCGCTTCTCTGCCTGCAGCATTGACCTGGTCAAGATTTTTCCAGCGGCTTGAAGCCAGGGTGGTGGTAAAACGGGCAATGCCACGGTCGTGGGCCAGCTTGGCTGCTGCACGCAGGCGAACTGAGAAACAGACCGTGCATCGGCGGC
>ULTN01016190.1_pt1 | contig 10627 bp, 9 predicted proteins | sample 1957681 | NCBI WGS metagenome assembly ULTN01 (sample SAMEA4835736, study PRJEB28245) | human gut metagenome | biome: gut microbiome; material: fecal sample | place: Denmark | collected 2008
TGAATATCTATCGGGGATGCAGTTATTCGTGTGTGTTCTGCGATGCACGCAGTACCTGCCACCGGATGGATCACGAATTTGAAGATATCGAGGTAAAAGCCCATGCTGTGGATATGCTGGAGTATGCATTGAAGAAAAAGCGGACAAGGAGCATGATACAGATCGGTTCTTCGTCGGAGCCGTATATTCCGCTCGAAGAGGAATTGCAACTGGTGCGGCGGTGTCTGAACCAGATCGAGCGGTTTGATTTTGGATTGGTATTACATACACATTCAATGCTTGCACTGCGGGATATTGATATCTTAGATAAGATCAACCGTAAGACCAAATGCATCGTGATCGTGCGGCTGAGTACCTATGATGATTCGCTCGCGAAAAAGTTAGAGCCTGGAACGTCGCTTCCATCAGAGCGGTTTTCGCTGATGCAGCAGCTCACGGAGCGGGGCATCACAGTGATCGTCAACCTGGCACCAATCCTGCCGTTTATCAATGATGACATGGAGAACATACAGGGGTTGTTGTCGTACTGTGTGAAAGCGGGCGTATATGGAATCCTGACGGACAAAATGTGTCCGGTTTTAAGAGAGGGAAACCGGGAGCGGTTTTATCAGCAGCTCTATAAGAATTTCCCGGATATCTACGATCAGTATGAGGCAGTTTACGCAGACGAGAAGACATTGAAGACAAAAAATTATACCGAGATTATGGCGTGCATCCGTGAGACCTGCGAGGCGCATGGAATCCAGTATGATAAGGAAGAACTGCTTCGGTTCACGCGGGAGTATAAGAATAAGACGATTGGAACACAGCTCAGTTTGTTTGACATGATGTAAAAATGGTAGATATATGAGGAGATGGAGAAGATGAGTAAGAGCAAAAAAGAAAGACAACAGGAAAAAAAGGAGCTGAGACAGGCACAGGAGAAGGCGCAGCCAAAACAGCCGCAGGCAGAGAAAAAGCTAGAACCGAAACCAGTAGAAGCAAAGAACGCGCAGCCGGAGACAGCCGCAGATGTGAAGATGAATTTCTATTCCGGCATGTCTATGATCATGACGATTATGGCAGCTGCTTCCGCAGTGGTTGCGATGATTGTAGCAGCAAGAGGATTTTATTATATTCTGCAGACTCTGTATGATGAGACTCAGACCGATATCGTGCTTTTGAGCGATAATCTGGTTGCGGCGGATTTCAGTCCATCGATCCGCATCTTTCTGTATGTGATGGGACTGCTGATGGCGGTACAAGTGGTGTTATCTCTGGTAGGTACGGTAACAGCAATCAATCCAAAGAAGAAACCACTCTTCCCAATCTCCGTTGCGATGACGATACTGGCGGTAGCAACACTGGTGCTTTATTTGATTGGACATTCGAAGACCGGAGATATCGCCAATATGTTCTCCAGAGTGGAGATGCATAAGCAGATCGGACTTTATACGATTTACCTGTATGTGCTGATTGCAAATCTGGTTTGTGCAGTGGTAAATCTGTTTGGACAGATGTATGGTTTGAAGTTGTATAAAAAGACAGGCAGTACCTGTTAGTAAAATAGAAAAAGTGTAGGAGGGTATGAAAATGGCATTTAAGGATTTTGTAAAGACAGTGAAGAGTGAAGCTGGTGACGCAGTGGAGGTTACAAAGCTGAAAGCAAAGATCAGCAAGGAAAAGGCAAATATCAAGGAGACATATGAGGCAATCGGTGAGATCTTCTACAATAAGGTAAAAGAGGGTGCGCAGATGGATCCGGAATTTTCACCGTTGGTAGAGAAGATTGACGCTGCAAAAGAGTCAATCAAAAACTGCAATGACGAAATTGATCATGTAAAGATGAACTAAAATAAATGAAATAAGAAAGCAGAGGGAAACAAAGATGGACTATAATCAGATGAGCTTGAAGATGCATGAAGAAAATCACGGAAAGCTGGAGGTTGTCTCCAAGGTCGCAATCAATGACCGCGATGACTTAAGCACCGCTTATACACCAGGTGTTGCAGAGCCATGCCGTAAGATTCATGCGAATCCGGCTGACGTATACAAATATACCTGCAAGGCAAATACCGTTGCTGTTGTATCCGATGGTACGGCTGTACTTGGACTTGGCGACATCGGACCGGAGGCTGCGATTCCAGTTATGGAAGGAAAGTCTGTGCTGTTCAAACGGTTTGCAGGCGTGGATGCATTTCCAATCTGTCTGGATACAAAAGATGTCGATGAGATCGTGGAAACAGTAAAGCGGATCGCACCGGTATTCGGTGGTATCAATCTGGAGGATATTTCTGCTCCACGTTGTTTTGAGATTGAGAGCCGTCTGAAGGAAGAGCTGGATATTCCGGTATTCCATGATGATCAGCATGGTACAGCGATTGTTGTATCGGCAGGATTGATCAATGCATTGAAGCTGGTTGGAAAGCCATTTGATAAGGCAAATGTTGTGATCAATGGAGCTGGTTCCGCAGGTATTTCTATCTGCAAGCTGTTGCTCGCACTCGGTATCGGGAATGTTGTACTGGTCGATAAAAACGGAGCACTTTGTCCGGGTGAGGACTGGATGAATCCGGCACAAGCAGCGATGGCAGAGGTGACAAATAAAGATAAGCAGACTGGGGCGCTTGCTGAGATCATGAAGGGCAAGGATGTCTTTATCGGTGTGTCTGCACCGAATATTGTAACTGCAGAGATGGTCGCATCGATGGCAAACGATCCAATCGTATTCGCAATGGCAAATCCAACACCGGAGATCATGCCAGAGGAAGCAAAGAAGGGCGGCGTGCGCGTGATGGCAACCGGTCGTTCTGATTATCCAAACCAGATCAACAACGTGCTTGTATTCCCTGGTATTTTCCGTGGTGCGCTGGATGCGAAGGCAAAGGCAATCACAGAGGAGATGAAGATTGCGGCAGCCAAGGCAATTGCTTCGATCGTAACAGATGAGGAATTAAATGAGGAGTATATCATTCCGGGTGCTTTTGATGAGAGAGTGGCAAAGGTCGTTGCCAAGGCAGTATCGGATGAGGCAAAGAAGCTCGGAATCGTAAAGGAATAAGATAGTTGTAAAGATGCGGGAGGTGTGCAGATGGACGGAATGAGTCAGAAGCTCGAACAGGTGCAGGCGGAAGTAAATAAAGTGATCAAGGGCAAGGAGGATGTTGTAAAGAAGGTTCTTGCTGCCGTGATTGCAGGCGGACATATTCTGATGGAGGATATTCCGGGTGTAGGTAAGACGACGCTTGCAACAACCTTTGCAAAGAGTATGTCAATGCACTATAAGCGTGTGCAGTTTACGCCGGATGTACTGCCGAGTGATATCCTGGGATTTTCCATGTATAACTCTGCCACCAAGGATTTTGAATACCGGGAAGGTGCGGTATTTACGAATCTGTTCTTAGCGGATGAGATTAACCGAACCTCGCCGAAGACACAGTCCGCATTGCTTGAAGTTATGGAAGAAAAAACGGCGACGGTTGACGGTGTGACCCGGCCGTTGCCAGATCCATTTGTCGTAATCGCAACAGAGAATCCATATGGTTCTTCTGGTACGCAGATGCTGCCGGAATCCCAGCTTGACCGTTTTATGGTGTGTTTGTCCATGGGGTATCCAAGTCATGCAGATGCAGTGGCAATTCTGAAAGGAAATGCAGGGAAACCACTTTCGAAGGTGCAGGAAGTCATCTCGATGGAAGAGGTGCTTGCGTTGCGTGCGATGACAAATGATCTCTATGTGAAAGATGAAATCTATGAGTATATTGTAAATCTGGTGGAGGAAACCCGGACGATGGAGATCTTTTCGATGGGAGCCAGCCCGCGAGGTACGATCGCACTTTTGCGTATGGCAAAGGCAATGGCAGTGATCGACGGCAGAGATTATGTCTGTGCCAAGGATGTGCAGGATGTAGCGCGTGATGTATTAGGACATCGTGTGAAGCTGTCAGCACGTGGAAAGGCACAGGGTATCACAATGCAGCAGGCGATCGGAATGGTGATCGCAAATGTTACAGCACCGAGGGTATAAGGATTGGCAGAATATATTGTTCGGATAATTGGATATGGGTTATTGCTCTTTGTAAATGGGATGATCTACTATTTTCTGCATAGCCAGTTTTATTTTCTGGTGCTTGTGCTGATGGTGGCTGGACCAATCCTTTCCGCAATGTCGGTGTGGGTATTGCGGCATTATTTGCAGGTAGAGATTCATCATGCGCAGGATTCCTATGGGGTACAGGGGGAGACTGCGTATTTTACGATACAGATCAAAAATCCAACGTGGTTTGTCTCGCTGGATACGAAGCTGATCGTAAATGTGGAGAACACTCTGATGGAGACGATCGGGCAACAGGTATTTTCCGTGCCGGTACATGCGGGAAAAGGATATACCCTTACGCTTCCGGTTGTGGCGACGTATCCGGGACTGTTAAAGATCAGTGTGTCACGTGTGTATATCAAAGATCTGATGGGATTTTTTCGATTGAAGAAAAACGTGGAGCAGACGGCGGAGCTTAGTATCCTGCCGCGGGCTGTGACGGATATCGCATATGAAAAGACGGCACTTGAACAGGGCATGTTGGAGAGCGAGGAAAGCTCAAAACGGGGCAATGATTTCTCTGACGTGCAGGAAGTCCGGGAGTATATTCCGGGCGATAAGCTGATGAGTATCCACTGGAAGCTGTCAGCAAAGCGGGATATCCTGATGGTGAAGGATCGCGTGAGTATGTCGGATCACCAGCTTGTGATCGTGCCGGAGCTTTTTATCGATCAACCGGTGAATCTGGCGGCGATTCTGACGATGACGTATTCCGTGATTCTGGAACTGATACAGGAGCAGACGACCGTGCGGCTTTTGTATTGGAGTACAAACCGCTATGAATATGAAGATGTGAGGATTGATTATAAGGAAGAACTAGATGCGGCGTTTGCCCGTTTGTATTATGAGAAGGCATATAAGAATCCGAGTGAAGCGGCAGATCATATGGCACTGGTGCACCCGGAAATGCATGCATATCTGCATGTATTTAGTGATGGACAGGGTGCGCAGATGCAGGTGCGGGAAAATGAGTAGGTTATAATATGGCAAAAAAGAAACATGCAGATACAATTGAATCGATGGAACTGTGCGAGGGTGTGTACCTGCAGGAGGAATTCTTCGAGAAGAAGGAAAACCGGGTGCTTACTCTGTTGTTGAAGGGCTTCATTGTCTATCTTCTTTCGATGGGAAGTATCGGTTTTTATCTGACGGCATTTGACATTTCGTTTCATGTCGGGCTTTGCCATGCTTTGATTTTACTGACATCGCTTGGCTGTGCAATGTTGTATTACCGATTGATGGTGGAAAACCTCGGTTATCTGTTTTTGTTTGTCACCTTTGCATTTCTGGTATTTACATTCCGTGATTACATCAACAGTGGATTTTATGCGATCGTGAACATCACGGTTGATAATGCAGCCCAGTATTTCGATGTGGATATTCAGAGGTTATATGAGGAGAAAATTGGCAACCGGTATGTGACAGTCACGTTTGTGGCACTCTTTATCGGTATTGTGCTTGACATCTTATTAAATGTCTATATCTCCCGACGGATGCAGTATGTGACGGCAATCGTGATTATCATGTGTCTGAATCTGATTCCGCTTTATCTGACGATGGAGCCGGATTTGTTGTATGTGCTTATGATGCTTGCCGGTGTGGCTATGGCGATTATATTTAAGGCGGGAAAGCATTACAGTCCGCAGGTATCAGTCAAGCGTAGCAACGCACAGTTTCAGGTGCAGGGAAAAAAGAAAAAAGAGGTTGCCTATGTCTATGACGTGAAAGCAATGGTGCAGGCAGGGGTACTGGCGGTAGTCACTGCAATACTGGTCGTGACGGCGGCAAGCAGCTTTCGCCCGAAGGAGTCATTTAATGTCGGATACACCGGAAACAAATATAAAGATCTGACAATGGCGGCGATGTCGACGTTACTGGTCGACGGTTTTGAGGGCTTGTATCACAGAACTGGTACCAACGGCGGTGTTGGAGGTGGAAAACTGGGAGAGGTTTCTACGGTTTATCTGGATAACCAGACCGATCTGGTTGTGAAGATGGCACCATATACATCAAACCGGATCTACCTGAAATCTTTTACTGGCGTCCGATATAACCCATATGCGAACGAGTGGACGCCAATGAGTGAAATCCGGAATTATGATGGCATGGACACGAATGCGGAGGCAAGATCGCTCAAAGAGCAATACGAGGAGAATCGTGAGGGCAGTGCCAAAGCAACGATGGAGATTCAGTGTGTGGGTGTGTATCCTCAGTTGTATCAGCCGTATTATACTGCGGACGCAGAAGCGATACGGAACGGTTATACGATCACCTATTATCCGCGTGTGGCAGGAAACCGTGCATCCGTGACGTCAGAGTCTGTGGCGTATAATGATATGGATCTGTATGTGCCGGAGGAGAATTTAGAGGCGGTGTCACAGGTTGCATCGGAGCTTGGAACAATCGGAACGACAGATCATGTGATCGAGGAACTGAAAAATTATTATCAGGAGAATTATCCGTATACCGTCCGTCCGGGAAAGACACCAAAGAAAAAGGATTTTGTCAACTATTTCCTGTTGGAAAATAAGAAAGGCTATTGTTCTTATTTTGCAAGTGCGGCGGTGCTGATCTTCCGATACATGGGAATTCCGGCACGGTATGTGGAAGGCTATGCAATTGATTACGATCAGATATTAAGTGGCGAGCTGGTCGATGGCGCAGATTATGCAGATTATTATGATGGTTATTCTGAGATTGGTGAGACTGCATATGTAAAAGTGAATGTCACGGATGCCGATGCGCATGCGTGGGTGGAGGTGTATGATCCGGTGATCGGCTGGTATCCGGTGGATGTGACGCCATCGTCAAGCGACGATGAGGATATCACGAATTTCTGGGATGAGTTTGCAGATTTCATGGGCGGCGACGAAAGTGGTTCCGATACGGTTACAGAGAATGGAAATGCACTGACGATTCCGGACAATCTGATGCGGAACATCGTGTATGGACTGGCTGTGATCGCTGCTGGATTTGTTGTATTTCTGCTTGGAAAACAGTTTGTACTATGGATGTTATTCTATATCCGATTTGCCAAAGCTTCCTATAATGATAAGCTGATCTTATATTATAGCCGGATGGTGAAACGTTACGAGAAACGGCATACGGAGTTTGCAACATGTAAAAACTATGAGAATCAAATCCAATATATGCTTACCCATATGGCACAGGGAGAGGCGAGAACAGAGTTGGAACCGCAAGCCGGAACAGTAATTGAAATCTTGAACATCGCGGGCTTCTCGAATCAGTCCGTGGAAGAAGCAACCTATAAAAAGACGCAGGAATATCTGAAGAAACTGCGGCGGGCAGCAGAAAAATAGACATGCAGGAAATTGCATGTCTGTTTTTTTCTAAATTTTTCTAATTTTCCTTTGAAAACCTATTGACTTTGTAGGAATTGAGTAGTAATATCGTTTTCAACGAATACATACTATTCCCACTAAAGAGGTATGAAATGTAGGAAATGGCAAAAATAGAAACGAAAAAGAAAAGGAGAAAACAAAGATGAAGATTGCAAAACAGTTAACCGAATTGATTGGAAATACTCCGCTTCTGGAGCTTACAAATTACGAGAAGGAGCAGGACTTAAAGGCAAAGATCGTAGTCAAGCTTGAGTACTTCAACCCACTTGGAAGTGTGAAGGATCGTGTCGCAAATGCGATGATCGAGCAGGGAATCAAGGATGGCAAGATCAATCAGGATACGATCATCATTGAGCCGACAAGCGGTAACACCGGAATCGGTCTTGCATTTGTATGTGCGGCAAAGGGACTGCATCTGATCCTGACAATGCCGGATACGATGAGCGTGGAGCGTCGGAAGATCGTAGGTGCACTTGGCGCAGAAATTGTCCTGACACCTGGACGCGATGGCATGAAGGGAGCAATCGCCAAGGCAGAGAGTCTGAAGGAGGAATATGGAAATGCATTTATTCCACAGCAGTTTGAGAATGCTGCAAATCCAGCCATCCATAAGGCAACGACAGCACAGGAGATCTGGAATGATACAGACGGACAGGTTGACATCTTCGTATCAGCCGTAGGTACAGGCGGAACCGTAACAGGAACCGGACTTGGGCTGAAAGAGAAAAATCCGGATGTGAAGGTGGTTGCAGTAGAGCCTGCAAGCTCCCCGGTTCTTTCCGGAGGAAAGCCGGGTCCACATAAGATTCAGGGTATCGGTGCCGGATTCGTACCAGATGTGCTTCGGATGGATATCTTAGATGAGATCATCCCGGTAGAAAACGATGCAGCATTTGAGACATCCAGAGATGTAGCAAGAACCGATGGCGTACTCGTTGGTATCTCTTCCGGAGCTGCACTGTTCGCTGCAACCGAGCTTGCAAAGCGTCCGGAGAATGAAGGAAAGACAATCGTTGTATTGCTTCCGGATACCGGGGAGAGATATTTATCAACTTCACTCTTTGTATAAAAAAGGAACATTATGAAGAAAAAACTGATGCTCGGACTCCTTGCATTTGCGCTCCTTCTGACCGGATGCGGAAAGCAGGAGGACGGGACAATCCGAATTACAAATGTGTCATATGATCCGACGCGGGAATTCTATGAAGCATATAATCAGATGTTCGAGGAACATTATCAGGATACATATGGCGAGACTGTGGAGGTTATCCAGTCGCATGGTGGTTCCGGTGCACAGGCGCGATCCGTCGTGGAGGGCTGTAATGCGGATGTTGTAACACTCGCACTCGAACATGATATTACACTGATCCAGAATACCGGATTGATCGATGCGGGATGGAAAGAGGAATTCAGCGATGATTCCTCTCCATATACATCGACCATCGTATTCCTTGTAAGAAAGGGTAACCCGAAGCAGATTCAGGATTGGAATGATCTGATCCGTGAGGATGTGGAGGTTATTACGCCCGACCCGAAGAGCAGCGGTGGCGCGTGCTGGAATTTCTTGGCTGCTTTAAGCTATGCGAAGACGGTATATAAGGAAGAATCTGGGCAGCAGGATTTCATGCGGAAGTTATACAGCCGGGTTTCTGTGATGGATTCCGGTGCCAGAGGCGCTACAACGACCTTCGTAGAGAACAAAAAGGGCGATGTGCTTGTGGCATGGGAGAATGAGGCAATCACAATCCAGAATTCTTATGCCGGTGAATATGAGATCATCAATCCTTCCGTCAGTATACTGGCACAGCCGAGTGTGGCAATCGTCGATGACAATGCAGATGCCAACGGCACGCAGGAAGTAAGCAGGCAGTATCTTGAATATCTGTGCAGTGATGAGGCACAACGGTTGATCGGAACCTATGGATATCGTCCGGCCGATGCAGAAATCCTGAAGGAATATGCAGATAAATTTGATCTGACTATCGATCTGTGGAGTATCGATGACTTTGGCGGATGGGACAACGCCTATGAAACGTATTTCGATGATGGTGCATTGTTCGATCAGATCTATAACCATTCGTAGAGGAAAGAGTACAAAAGCGATGAAGAAAGCAAAAAAGACGCGTGTGATTCCGGGATATCATCTGACATTTGGAATCGTAATTACATTATTATCCCTGATCGTACTGATCCCGCTTGCATCGGTGCTTGTCTATGCACTGAAGCTTTCGCCGGGGGAGTGGTTCCGGCTTATCATGAAGGAAAATGTGAGAAATGCATTTCTGACAAGTGTTGGATGTTCCTTCCTGGCAGCTGTGATCAATACCGTGTTTGGATTGATCCTTGCATGGACACTTGTCAAATATGAGTTTCCGGGGAAGAAGCTGTTAGATGGATTCATCGAGCTGCCGTTTGCGCTTCCGACTGCGGTTGCAGGTATCACGCTTTCAAAGCTTTTTACGGACAGTGGATTTTACGGGAAGATATTCGCGAAGCTTGGAATCCGGATCGCTTATACGAAGGCAGGACTTGTGATTGCTCTGATCTTTGTCGGAATCCCGTTTGTTGTGCGGGCGGTACAGCCGGTATTAGAGAAGATGGATGGACAGTATGAGGAAGCGGCATTCATGCTTGGCGCAAGCCGCAGGAAAACATTTTTTGCCGTGATCCTTCCGGAATTACGACCGGCACTTCTTACCGGATTCGGGCTGGCATTCGCCAGAGGTATCGGAGAATACGGAAGTGTCATCTACATATCGGGAAACAGCGCGAAGGACAAGACGCAGGTCATCTCGTATGTGATCATGCAGAAGCTTGGAATGATCGATTATGAGAGCGCCACAGCGATTGCACTGCTGATGTTAATTATATCGTTTGTATTGTTGTTATTTATCAATATCGTTCAGGCGAGACAATCTGCCAGAACGAATCTGCTTTAATTAGTGTCCATGGGACGAAGTCCCATATTAGGATGACGCTGACAATCTGCCGCCGAACGGATGTGAGGGGCGATACATTAGGAAGGAGGAACCAGCATGAGTGAAAATGAGAAATTAGAGCGAAGCAGACGCCGGACAAAAATCATACTGATCACAATTACGGTACTGTTTATCGTGTTGATGCTGGTTGTGCCATTACTTTCTGTAATCGTCAATTCCCTGCGGGAGGGATTCACATTTTACATTGAGTC